>Ga0115005_10004818_pt1 | contig 10667 bp, 11 predicted proteins | sample ArcOceMetagenome_FD_87163 | JGI IMG/M metagenome (GOLD analysis project Ga0115005, IMG submission 87163) | Marine eukaryotic phytoplankton communities from Arctic Ocean - Arctic Ocean - Greenland ARC118M Metagenome | ecosystem: Environmental > Aquatic > Marine > Oceanic | place: Arctic Ocean...
AAAGATATTCAACTTCGAGTAAATTTAATAGAAGAACGTAAAGAAAATATTCTGTTACATAAAGCTTCTAAACAACTAGGAGTTGACAAAAGCGAAATTTCCGCAGTAAAAGTATTGCGTAAATCTATTGATGCCCGTAAAAAAGACATTATATTTAATTATAAAGTTGCTGTGTATATAGATGAGAAGGTTCCTGAAAAATCTACGTATAGTTTTGACTATAAAGATGTTTCTAACGCCAAAGAAGTTCATATTATTGGCTTTGGCCCTGCGGGAATGTATGCTGCATTGCGTTGCATAGAATTAGGGTACAAGCCTGTAATTTTAGAGCGAGGTAAAAATGTACAAGGCAGACGTAGAGATATTAAAGCCATTAATAGAGATCATATTGTAGATGAAGACTCTAACTATTGTTTTGGTGAAGGAGGTGCAGGAACATATTCTGATGGGAAATTATACACCCGAAGTTTAAAACGTGGCGATGTACGCAGAATTTTTGAAAACCTAGTTTTTCACGGAGCTACAGAGCAAATTTTAGTAGATGCACATCCGCATATTGGTACCAATAAGTTGCCGAAAATAATTGAAAATATTCGTGAAAATATTTTAAAATTTGGTGGAGAAGTACATTTCGAAACAAAAGTTATAGATTTTGTAATTAAAAACAATAAGCTTCAAGCCATCCAACTTCAAAACGGTGAAGAAATGGCAGTAAATTCTGTAATTTTAGCAACCGGTCATTCAGCAAGAGATATTTACGAATTATTACATAAAAAAGAGATTCGAATTAAAGCAAAATCTTTTGCAATGGGGGTTCGTGTAGAGCATCCACAAGAAATAATAGATCAAATACAATACAACTGTTCTGGCGAGAGAGATGAACTCTTACCGGCTGCAGCATATAGTTTAGTGCAACAAGTAAATAACCGAGGCGTCTATTCTTTTTGCATGTGTCCTGGAGGATTTATAGTTCCTGCAGCTACCGCGAGTGGAGAAGTTGTAGTAAACGGAATGTCTCCTTCTCGTAGAAATAATAAGTTTGCGAACTCAGGAATTGTAGTTGAACTAGATATTGACAAAGACTTTAAGAAGTATGAACATTTAGGGGAATTAAGAGGTCTCGCATTTCAAAAAGATTTAGAAAAAATTGCATTTCTTGCTGGTGGAAGAACACAAACTGCTCCTGCACAGAGGTTGGTCGATTTTGTTGACGGAAAACTCTCTACAGACTTAAATGAAACCTCTTATCAGCCTGGATTAAATTCAGCACCCATGCACTCCCTTTTACCAAAAATTCTTGGGAGTAGATTGCGCAAAGGTTTTACTGGATTCGGACAAAAAATGCATGGTTACTTTACCAACGAAGCCAATATTATTGGAGTAGAATCAAGAACTTCCTCACCAATTAATATTCCTAGAAAAGAAAATTTAGAGCACACAGATATAGCAGGATTATTTCCTTGCGGTGAAGGTGGTGGTTATGCTGGTGGTATTGTTTCTGCTGCAATGGATGGAGAACGCTGTGCAGAAGCAGCAGTTGTAAATTTGTAAAACTTTTTTGTCATAAGTCAATAAGTATAACTAATTTTACTTTGGTCTAAATTGTATACATGAAAATCACCATTGGTCGCACAGACAAAGCAGATTTCCCAGAATTATCACTCTCAGAAATTGATTTAAAGATAGATTCTGGTGCTTATACTTCCTCTATTCACTGTTCAAATATTAATAAAATTACTGTGAATGGTGTTTCCTTAATTCAGTTTACTTTGTTAGATCCAGAGCACTCCTTTTATAATAATAAAGAGTTTACGTTTAAGAGCTATGCTTCGAAAATTGTAAAAAGCTCTAATGGCGTCTCTGAAATGCGTTTTATGATTCTTACAGAAATTTTTATTTTTAATAAAACTTTTCCAATTTATCTTACATTAAGCGAGAGAAAAGATATGAAATTTCCTATATTACTAGGAAGAAAATTTTTGAATAAAAAATTTGTGATAGATACTACAATGAAAAATCTATCACACAAATTAAAAAATCTAATATAAATGAGAATTGTAATTTTATCTAGAAACCCTAATTTGTACTCGACAAGAAGATTAGTTGAAGCTGGCGAAAAGAGAGGGCATGAGGTAATGGTTGTAGACCATTTAAAATGCAATATTGAAATAGAGCGAAAAGCACCAAAAATATACTATAAGGGAGAGTATTTAGAAAATATAGATGCAATTATCCCACGAATTGGTGCTTCTGTTACCTTTTATGGTACAGCTGTTATTCGCCAATTTGAAATGATGAAAGTTTTTACTGCAGTGTCTTCAATTGGCTTGGTAAGATCTCGAGATAAATTAAGTAGTCTACAAATACTAGCAAGAGCTGGTGTTGGTTTGCCAAAAACTGTTTTCACAAACTATACAAAAGATGTAGAGCATGTAATAGAATCTGTTGGCGGAACACCTTTAGTTTTAAAACTATTAGAGGGAACGCAAGGTTTAGGGGTTGTTTTGGCAGAAACTCAAAATGCTGCAACTTCTGTATTAGAAGCTTTTAACGGATTGGGTGCAAGAGTAATTGCGCAAGAATTCATCAAAGAAGCGGGTGGCGCAGACATTAGGGCTTTTGTGGTTGATGGTAAAGTTATTGGAGCTATGAAAAGACAAGGAAAAGAAGGAGAATTTCGTTCTAACCTTCACAGAGGTGGAAATGCAAATATAATAGAGCTTACCGACGAGGAAGAAAAAACTGCTTTAAAGGCTACAAAAGCAATGGGATTAGGCATTGCAGGTGTAGATATGTTACAATCGTCTAAAGGACCCTTAGTTTTAGAAGTAAACTCTTCTCCTGGTTTAGAAGGAATAGAAGTTGCTACTAAGAAAAATATTGCAAAAGAAATTATACGTTATTTAGAGTTAAATGTCGAATAAGCCTTTTGTTCTTCTCGGAAAAGAAATTTCTGAAGGAACGCGCACTGTTTTAGACTTAGAAGTTGCAAAATTACATACAAGAACTACTGTAAAAGTTCCTGTAATTATAGAACGTTCTATTAATCCTGGTCCTGTGGTTTTACTATTGGCCGGTATTCATGGAGATGAAACGAATGGCGTTGGAATTATAAGAGAAATTATTGATTTAGGAATTAATAAACCAACAAAAGGAACCATAATATGTATTCCTGTTTTTAACATCTTCGGATATTTAATTCAAACGAGAGAATTTCCTGATGGACGTGATCTAAACAGAATGTTTCCTGGAGCCTTAAATGGTTCTTTAGCGAGTCAATTCGCATTTCAATTTACAAAAGAAATAGCACCTTTTGTAGATTATGTAATTGATTTTCACACAGGTGGTGGTGCGCGTGATAATATTGCACAAATTAGATGTAGTAAGGACGATGAAAAAGCATTAGAACTGGCTAAAGTCTTTAATCCGCCAATGATTGTTTTCTCTAGTAATATTACTAAATCTTTAAGAGATACTTTAAGTAAAATGGGAAAAACGGTTTTACTTTTTGAAGGTGGTAAGTCGAAAGAGTTAAATCCTACCATTATTAACGAAGGTGTAAACGGAACTAAGAATGTACTTATTCGTCTCGGAGTAATTGAAGGTAAAATTGCCGTTAGAGAAACACCTATTTTTGTTGAAAAAGCAAAATGGTTGCGAGCTTCCCATTCGGGGATGTTTAAAATTAAAGTTGCAAACGGTAGTTTTATAAAAAAGAAAGAAATTCTAGGTGTCATACAAGACCCTTTTGGAGAGTTTAAAAAGAAAATTTACGCTCCATTTGACGGCCATATTTTTTGCATTAATAAGACACCAATTGTAAATAAAGGAGATGCTTTATTTCATATGAGTATCACAGAATAGTTTCGTCTATTTCTAAATTTTTACAACATAAATTTATGTATTTCTAATACATTTCATTAAAATAAAACGTGGTTGTTTTATTATTAGCTATAATTATTAAAAAATGAAAAATAAAAATAAACAAGCAACAGGAGTAGCTCTTGGACTTATATTTGGAATTTTAGTAGGTGTTATAACTAAAAATATAGGTCTTTGGCTTGGTGTGGGAATAGCGATTGGCGCAGGAGTTGGAACTTCTTTTGCACAAAAGGGGGTGAAAAAAGATAAAGGAGACTCGACTTATAAAGACAACTAACTAAGAACTGGAGTAGATTACTTCAAAATTCAATCGATATAAAATGTTATTAATTAACAAAGCAACAATTAAAGATGCTTACGTACTATCTAAACTTAGTGTTGCAGCTTTTCTACCGGCGCATGGTCATTCTGCCTCTGAAGAGGTGATAACCAATTATATTTCTGCTAATTTTAGTGAAGAAAATTTCATTAAAGAACTTTCCAGTTCAGACTTTCAGTACCATCTTATTTATTATAAAGATGAACTTGCAGGTTTTTCTAAAGTGATTTTTAATTATCAAAATGAATTTGTAACAGATACAAATGCTACTAAAATGGAACGTTTATATCTCTTAGAAAAATTTTACAATTTAGGTCTGGGAAAAGAGTTACTGAATTTTAATATAGCACTAGCGAAACAAAATAAGCAAGCAGGTATTTGGGTGTTCGTTTGGATAGAAAACACAAAAGCGATTACTTTTTATAAAAAAAATGGCTTTAAAAAAGTTGGGAGTTCAGATTTTGTGCTTTCGCCAACAAAATCGAATCCAAATCATAATTTATATTTAAAATTTTAATTTCATTATAAACACAGGATCTCATAAAAATTCTGCAGAAATATGTGTATTAAAAAAATGTAATTGCTTAAATTTAATTAAAAATATTGGTTTAGCCCACCTGCGATTTCTCAGCACTTAATAAAGCTAAAAAAAGTAAGACTTATAAAATAAAGAATATATTAAATCAATTTTTAAGTAAAAAAATCAGCAGAAAACTGTTGCTAAAAATAGAAAAAATGAAACTTACAGAAATAAAAAATCACCTTTCTAAATTAGAAAATATTGCATTTAAATTGCCAAATGGAGATCTGGTACAACCGCATTTTCACGTTACAGAAGTTGGTAAAATAACCAAAGATTTTATTGATTGCGGCGGAAAAGTAAGAAGTGAAACAGTTATAAATTTTCAACTTTGGGAAGAAAATGATTATGACCACAGATTGCATCCCGAGAAATTAGCGCAAATCATAGAAATGTCTGAAAAGAAGTTTAAACTTGAAGATTTAGAAATTGAGGTAGAGTATCAAGGAAAAGAAACTATTGGAAAATATAATTTAGATTTTGATGGAACTAACTTTTTGCTAACCTCAAAAATCACCGCATGTTTAGCAGAAGATGCTTGTGGAATTCCTACAAAAAAACCAATAATTAAAATTTCTGATATGGGAGTAACAGACTCTTGTAGCCCAGGCTCTGGTTGTTGCTAACAATTAGTTTATGCTCTTAAAAAAAATATTTTGCTAACTTTTAACAGGAGTTCTTAAGAATTCCTGTTAAAAGTTAGCAAATGTTTTAATCCAATTCAACATCTTTAGAATTCTCTGAATAGGTTCTCCATTTTTCTAGACAATCTGTAATATCTTTTGGAACCTCAGAATTAAATCTCATAAACTCTCCGGTTGTAGGATGTGTAAAACCTAAAGTTTTAGCATGTAGCGCTTGTCTAGGCAAAACCTTAAAGCAATTGTGCACAAACTGCTTGTATTTGGTAAAGGTGGTTCCTTTTAAAATATCATTTCCACCATAACGCTCATCATTAAAAAGTGTATGACCAATATGCTTAAAATGCGCTCTAATTTGATGTGTTCTCCCAGTTTCTAGTTTACACTCCACCAAAGTAACGTAAGTCAACCTTTCTAAAACTTTATAATGTGTAACTGCATGTTTTCCAAAATCTCCATCAGGAAAAACAGTCATTTGTAAACGATTTTTTAAGCTTCTTCCAATATTACCTTCAATTCTACCTTCATCTTCGTCTACATTTCCCCAAACCAAAGCGTAATACAAGCGCTCTGTTGTTCTGTCAAAAAACTGACGTGATAAATTGGCCATTGCAAATTCTGTTTTAGCAACTACCAACAACCCACTTGTATCTTTATCAATTCTATGCACCAAACCTGGTCTCTCATTAGAATTTGTAGGCAAGTTTTCTATGTGATGAATTAAACCGTTTACCAAAGTACCGGAATAATTTCCATGACCGGGATGTACCACCATTCCTGCTGCTTTATTTACCACAATTACAGCTTCATCCTCATAAATAATGTCTAAAGGAATATCTTCTGCAACTAATAAATTTTCGGCTGGTGGATATGCTAAAACAATTCTAACAATATCATTTGGTTTTACTTTATAATTCGATTTTACAGCTACATCATTCACTAGAACATTTCCAGCCTTTGCAGCTTGTTGTAACTTGCTTCTTGTTGCATTTTCAATAAAATTCATTAAAAATTTGTCAACCCTTAATGGTTCTTGACCAACATTTGCTACAAACTTATAATGTTCGTATAATTCTTCGTTTTCTAAATCTTGATTCTGATCTTCTTGCAAAATGACTCTTTTATTTTACTATTGTTTAACTTATACTATACATGGAAACTGGAAAGTAAACTAACGCCCTTTACCGTCACCTAAAACCAAATCTACAATAGAGTTTAGTGGTAATTTATCTCCTTTATTTATAATTTTTCCTTGGAAGCGCAAACCTCTTACAACATCTTTACCAATATCATTTACGTAGGTAAAGTTTGTCCCTATATTTAATCCCATAGCTCGTAACTGAGCAGATGCTTGTCTTTTTGTTCGTCCATTTAAATCTTGCACAGTAATGTCTCTATATTTAGACGGATTTAAAGTAAGATATATTTTACGTTTTTCTTTTACAAAATCCCCTGCTTCTGGTGTTTGGTCTATCACCGATTTTTTTGGATACTCGGGATTAAAACTAGCACTATCAATAATTTTATAATCTAAATCTAATTCTTTAAGTTTTCTATCAACTGCGTCTAAAGTTAATTTTTGTAAATCTGGTACTTGTATTTTTTGATCATGATTTGTAGTGACTCCTAACCAATATTTCAACACAAAAACAAGTAATAATAGACCAATAACAGCAATTGCTATTTGAACAAAAAAGGTTTTACTTTTTAAAAACTGAAATACACTCATGACCATTTTTTTAATCCTACAAATATATAAAAACTAAACGTTGCTAATTCTATTTATATTTTGATAAATTTGTTTTATTATTTTTTATCAAATGAAGAAAAATATTGCCATAATTATGGGTGGTTATTCATCCGAAGTAAATATTTCGATAAAAAGCGGAAACGTGGTCTACAAGCACCTAGACAAACAAAAATACACTCCTTTTAGAGTGCTAATTTTGAAAGAAAAATGGGTTGTTTTAGATGCTGAAGAAAATGAGTATTTAATTGATAAAAACGATTTTTCTTTTGTGCTTCATGAAAAGCATGTTGTATTTGATTGTGTTTTTAACGCAATTCACGGCGCACCTGGAGAAAACGGACAAATATTAGCGTATTTAAATCTTATCAATTTAAAGCATACTTCAGCCCCTTTTTATCAAATGTCCTTAACGTTTAATAAAAGAGATACCTTAAGTGTCCTAAAAACATATGGCATTAAAGCAGCAACTTCTATAAATCTTAATGAAGGTGATGTAATTCAAATTGATAAAATTGTAGCGAAAGTTGGCTTGCCTTGTTTTATAAAACCGAACAATGCAGGTTCTAGCTATGGAATTTCAAAGGCGCATACTCGCGAGGATATTTTACCAGCGATAGCAGTTGCTTACAAAGAAGATTCAGAAATTTTAATTGAATCTTTTTTAGAGGGTACAGAAGTTTCTGTAGGTGTTATTCAATATAAAGGAAAAACAAAAGTATTGCCAATTACAGAAATAGTTTCAGAAAATGACTTCTTTGATTATCAGGCAAAATACGAAGGGAAATCAGAAGAAATTACGCCTGCAAGAATTTCTAAACAACAAGAAGAGAAAGTGGTAATTGCTGCAAAAAAAGTGTATGAAATTTTAAAAATCTCTGGTTTTTCTAGAGCTGAGTTTATTTTTGTGAATGATGAACCTTATTTTTTAGAAATAAATACGGTTCCTGGTTTAACGGATGAAAGTATTTTACCTCAGCAGGCTAAAGCAGCAGGAATTTCTCTGGCAGCCTTGTTTGAAAATGCCATTGAATCAGCTTTAAATTAACTACCACAAATTCATAAATTTGTGGCAAATCGACTAAAACAATGAAAAGAGCAATTTTTCCAGGATCTTTTGATCCAATAACCTTAGGTCATTTCGATATTATAGAAAGAGGGGTTACCCTTTTTGATGAATTAATTATTGCCATTGGTATAAATGCTGATAAAAAATACATGTTCTCTTTAAAAGAACGCACCAAGTTTATTGCAGATTGTTTTGGTGATAACCCCAAAATAAAAGTAGTTGCCTATGAAGGTTTAACGGTACACTTCTGTCAAAAAAATAATGTTGATTTTATTTTAAGAGGTCTCCGAAATCCCGCAGATTTTGAGTTTGAAAAAGCAATTGCACACACCAATAGAGATTTAGCCACCATAGAAACTGTTTTTTTATTAACTGCCGCAAGCACGTCTTATATTTCCTCCTCTATAGTGAGAGATGTGATAAGAAATAACGGTGATTACACTAAATTAGTTCCAAAAACAGTGCGCATTAAATAATAGATCTCATGAAAAACCTTTTACTTTTATGCTTCATTATTTTTACATTTTCTTGTAATAATTCATCAAAAAATGAAGTAGATTTTACCACAAAATTCGAGAAAACGGAAGGGAAAGAAACGTCAGAGTACAAAGATATAATTAAGTATTATGAAAAATTAGCAGACGAATATTCTCAAATCTCACTATTTTATTTTGGTCAGACAGATTCTGGTAAACCCTTACACTTAGTAGTTTATAGTGAAGAAGGAATTTATAATGTGGAAGAAATTACAAATTCAAAAAAAAATAGAATTTTAATTAATAACGGCATTCACCCCGGGGAATCTGACGGCATCGATGCTTCTATGCTACTATTAAGGGATATTGCACAAAATAATTCTCTTCAAAAAAAATATAAAAATTCGTTAATTGCCATAATTCCAGTTTACAATGTTGGTGGTGCTTTAAATAGAAATTCGCACACAAGGGCCAATCAAAATGGACCCGTTTCTTATGGATTTAGAGGCAATGCTAGAAATTTCGATTTAAATAGAGATTTCATAAAACAAGACACAAAAAATACAGCAGCCTTTGCCGAAATTTTTCACACAGTAAATCCTGATGTTTTTATAGATAATCATGTGAGTAATGGCGCCGATTATCAATATGCTATTACCCATTTATTTACACAACATAATAAATTGGGTGGAAATTTAGGATTATTTTTAGAAAATGAGATGCGACCTCAAATAGAAACATCTTTAAAAGAAAAGGGTCTTATCATTACACCTTATGTTAATGTATGGGGCAATACCCCAGAAGCTGGGTTCTCACAATTTTTTGACTCTCCGAGATATTCTACAGGATATACAACATTGTTTCATACTTTGGGTTTGATGATCGAAACACACATGTTAAAACCCTACAAAATGCGTGTTCAACAAACGTATGACCTTCTATTTTCTGCGTTAGATTTTACGGAAGGAAATTCAGTAAAAATTAAAAATCTTAGAACAAAGGCCGTTCAAGAAATTTTAAAAAATAAAAGCTATCCTATTTCTTATACAATTGATCGCGAAAACCCAACCACTTTAAATTTTAAAGGATTTGAAGCCGCCTATATCGATAGTAAAGTTACGACAGGAAAACGATTGTTTTACGACACCACAAAACCTTTTGAAAAAGAAATAAAATACTACAATAACTTTCTCCCTGAAAAAGAAGTTACCATTCCAAACGCATACATATTACAACAAGGTTGGCATAAAATTATAGACCGATTAGAGAATAATCATATTGTGTTTTCTCGTTTTAAGAAAGACACTATTATTACAGTAGAAGTAAATCATATTAAGAGCTATAAAACAAGAAAAACAGCATACGAAGGACATTATTTACACTATAACACCGAGGTTTCTAAATCGACCAAGGAAGTTACTTTTAGAACTGGTGATTTGTACATTCCTACAAATCAAAATGGTGTTCGTTATCTAATAGAGACCCTGGAGGCAGCAGCCACTGACTCCTTCTTTAATTGGAATTTTTTCGATACTATTTTACAACAAAAAGAAGGATATTCTGCGTATGTTTTTGAAGATATAGCAGCAGAATTTTTAGCTAAAAACCCAGAGATTCAGAAGCTTTATGACAACAAGCTTAAAAAGGATGCAACATTTGCTAAAAATCCAAGAGCCCAATTGGATTTTATTTATAAAAAAACGCAACATTATGAGCCTTCTCATTTGTGTTTACCTGTTTTTAAACTCTTTTAAATAAAAACTATTTTTCTAGCATTCAGTTCTTAAAAAGAATAAACATCACACATAATCCTTTCGTTTAATGCTATCTAGCTAATTTTATTCTAATACAATCAATAGATATATATTGTATTTAAACGCATTGAAATTATTGTATTTTACGATAAGAAACAATAATAAATCTACACAATTTGTCGATGACTATTAATAAAAG
>Ga0115005_10004821_pt1 | contig 10666 bp, 9 predicted proteins | sample ArcOceMetagenome_FD_87163 | JGI IMG/M metagenome (GOLD analysis project Ga0115005, IMG submission 87163) | Marine eukaryotic phytoplankton communities from Arctic Ocean - Arctic Ocean - Greenland ARC118M Metagenome | ecosystem: Environmental > Aquatic > Marine > Oceanic | place: Arctic Ocean...
AATTTTTAAACAGCAAAATAGTCAGTCAGAATTAAAGTTTTTTTATACCTGTTTCTCATCTTAATTTTTAACAAAAACAATAAAAAGGATGTTTTTATGAGTCGTATCAGTACCAAGGTTTTACAAATTTCATTAAGAGACATGATCAAAAGACAACGGGTAATTACTGACGAGCTGCAAAAACTCCCAGAGCAAGGGCAATTACATAAATTAGTTGCAGAGCAAACAAGGCTAATGAAAGAGACATTAAGCCTATTTGACCGAATGATCTGATTAGAATCCCTGCCCATAACAGATAAAATATAAGGTCTTTTCAGGAAGGCTCACGTTGCATATTGACATCTTTCACTTACTTGGAAAAGTGAAATTCGGCGACCTGTTGAATATAACTCAACCGCTTACACAACATTCAAAAAAACGCCTCCCGGTATTATGCCAACCAGTTTTGAATATCACTTTTGTTCATAACGACTTATCTTTCTATTGTCTAAAGAACTCTGGTCCTATATATAAGAATCGACATATATCAAAAGTCTAGCATACCAATTTTTAGTCTATTATGACCTCTGATTTTCTGTGGTTTCCTGATCCCTTTCATCCATATTTATATTCATAAAATATGGATGAAAGCTACACACAAGAATTACAGAGTGTGATGGGTATTAATATGCACTCGTGTGGGTCAGTGCATATTATTCAGTATCGATAAAACGTAGCTTTGGTATAAAAATTTGATATTAAATTTAGCATGCTATTTAAAAAAATCACCATGAGACGATACACGGCCATCACTTGTTCACTAGTTATCTATTGTTTAATTTGGTATCCCTGCAAGTGACTGCTGAGTGTGTCCATTAGGCGTATTTTAATTAAATCTGCTGCAAGGGTAGGTTGTTAATAATCAGAACTAATACCCTATTTTATCAACATACTGGCTAGAAATTTGTGACCATCAATCAATAAAGGCTTAATCTTATTTGAGTTCCTCCCCCGTAGCGCGCCATAATACGTATTCACATTATCTGAGTCCATATTTTGCAACCAATCACCGACTTTAAACAACTATTTTTATCCGACACACCAATGATAGACGTACGTGCGCCCATCGAATTTACGAAAGGGGCTTTCCCCTCTAGCATCAATGCACCACTAATGAATGATGATGAACGCGAAGCGGTAGGGACCTGCTACAAAGAACAAGGTTCAGATGCAGCTCTTGAACTCGGCCACCGATTAGTGTTTGGAGATATAAAAGCACAGCGCGTTCAGCAATGGAAAAATTTAAATAAGGAGCACTTTGACGGAGTTTTTTATTGCTTTAGAGGCGGTTTACGTTCTCGCATTACTCAACAATGGCTCAGTGACGTAGGCATAGACCGACCCTATGTAGAAGGTGGTTATAAAGCAATGCGTACTTACCTACTTGAACAATTACACCAAAGAGCCACCGCAGGTAATTTTCTTGTATTATCGGGTAAAACTGGCAGTGGTAAAACAGAAGTTATCAAAGAATGGCCCCACTCTATTGACCTAGAAGGCTTAGCCAACCACCGAGGCAGCGCTTTTGGCAAAACCTTTGTTGCGCAGCCTACACAAATTAATTTCGAGAATGCATGGTCTGTTGCATGGCTGAAACGTAATCATATTAATAATTCACCCATATTGATTGAAGATGAATCACGTTTGATCGGTCGAATGGTAGTACTTCCAGAGTATTTAGCGGCAACTAAGCACGCCAATAATATTCTGCTCGAAGCCCCTTATGAAGAACGTATTGCGCGCATACGAAGAGATTACTTTGTGTATGCTTTCGAACACTATCAAAAAAGTCACCCCAACACCTCGTATGATTTACTGGATACGTTTATTCGAGATGCTGTTTTACGCATTAAGAAACGCCTAGGCGGGGATCGATTTGCGTTGATTAATGCAACGCTCGATTCGGCAATTTACGCACTGAAAAGCCAAAACCAGTGGTCTGGTTTTGATGATATTATTCATGTATTACTCAGTGAATATTATGACCCAATATACGACTACCAGTATCAGCAAAAAAACGATAAAACTATTTTCAAAGGCTCCCATAGTGACATCATTCAATGGCTAGCCACCACATGATGTTATGTGTAAATTTGACCTTTCCAATGGGCAGGTCTTGGTTAGGTTATAAAGCAGTAGCCTTTGCTTTTATAAGTGAAAATCAACATGCATGAACATGACTTAGTTTTTATCGGCGGTGGGCATTCACATTCATCAGTACTGAGAATGTTGGCTATGAAACCAATAAAAAATGTTCGCTTAACTCTGATTACTGATACGTTATTAACGCCTTACTCAGGTATGCTGCCAGGGTATATTGCAGGACATTACAGTGAAGAAGAAACCCACTTAGACTTAAACACACTGTGTAAAGTGGCCCAAGTTCGTTTAATTCACGGGCGCGTCAACGGTATTGATTTAGCAAATAAAACGATACAATTAGATAACCAAGCCAGCATTGGTTTCGACAAAGTATCGATCAATACTGGCTCCACGCCCAACATCAATGTTGTGGGTGCCCGTGAATTTGGCATTGGGGTCAAGCCAGTTAGCCAACTCACAACTAAGTGGCAAACACTACTTGCCCAAAAGACCCGGCACAGTATCGCCCATTGGGCGGTGATCGGCGGCGGTGCGGCAGGTATTGAAATGGTACTTGCTATTGCTTATCGGTTTAAGAAGGTCGGCGATACCTTAAAGCTGTCATTGGTGCAATCGGGCGATACATTGTTACCAGGTTACCATCGAAATGTACAAAAACACGTTGCCAATGCATTAAAGCAATATGGTGTGGACTTAATTACTGGGTTTCGCGTTTCTCGCGTCACTAAAGATGCGATTGAATCAGACACCGGCAACACCCTGAGTATTGAACAATCTATTTGGTGCACTCCGGCAACAGCACCAAAATGGCCAACGCTTGCAGGACTTGATACTGACGAAAGCGGTTTTATTGCTGTAAATGAATTTTTACAAAGTACCTCCCACAATGATGTATTTGCCTGTGGTGACGTGGCAACCATGGTTCAATCACCTCGACCAAAAGCGGGTGTTTACGCTGTGCGTGCGGCACCCTTTTTAACTAAAAATTTACGCGCTATATTTAGTCAACAAGTGATGACACCTGTATCCATGCAAACTGATTTTTTGTCACTCATTTCTCTTGGTGGTAAAAATGCAGTAGGCCAACGTGGCTGGTTAAGCTTGAAAGGCGAATGGGTTTGGCGATGGAAAGATCAAATCGACCAAAAGTTTATGGCATTGTTTTCTAAAAACCTACCCACCATGGCTACAATGGATAGCGAACCTATGCATTGCGCTGGGTGTGGCAGTAAAATTGGTCCTGAATTATTAAGCGATACCCTTAAAGAGCTTAGTATTTTTCCAAATAAAAACTTTGATACGGACTTAACTCGTGCAGAAGATGCGCCCGTTGCTGCAGTCATTAACAATACATCATTGTTACAAAGTATTGATGGGTTTCGTGCCTTTAGTGATGATCATTTTAAACTGGGTATCGCGGCAACCCATCACGCTGTCAATGATTTATACGCCATGGGTTTACAGCCAACCAGCGCCCAAGTGTGGATCAATTTAAAGTTTGAACACCCTAGGTTAACTAAACGAGATTTCAAACGATTAATGCAAGGCGTCACTGAGACCTTGCTACACCATGAAACCACACTAGTGGGTGGTCATAGCACCGAGGGAATGGAAACCCACTTAGCGCTAGTAGTCAATGGAACAGGTAACCAATATTGGCAAAAAAATGATCTTCAAGAAGGGGATTGGTTACTTTTAAATAAACCATTGGGCTCTGGACTTATACTCGCGGCAGATGCCCAAGGAAAGGCAACAACTCAAAGTGTTGAAGCACTATGGAGTAACTTATTGCATTCCAACAGAGCATTTTTTTTGACACTCAAAAATATGGAGGTACACGCCGCTACCGATGTAACAGGCTTTGGTCTTATTGGGCATCTTTTAGAAATGGTTAAAGGAACACAATTTGGTGTAAAAATTACAACAAATAATGTGCCACTCATCAGCGGCGCGCTCGAATTAAGTCGCCAAGGGTTTGAGTCCACATTACTGCCACAATTGATGCCAATGTTGCATCAGTGTCATACCAATAACGTGGACTGGGCTGTCATTAAATGCTTACTAGACCCTCAAACAAATGGTGGCTTACTCGTGTCTGTTTCAGCAGATGTGGGTCGTGACATTATCAGTAAAACCAATGCAGTTAAGATTGGTGAGGTTTACAGGGCTCATCGCGATAAAAAAATCTTGCAGTTAAGCTGAACTATTATTTCAATGTAAACACGGCAGTTGAGGTAGACCTACACGGACTTACGCATTGTGTAATGATCCCACTGTCGTTTTTAGATCCAAAAATTATGGTCAGTTTAAGGTTTCAACACTGACCCAATGAGTTATGCGACTTGCCTTGGTTAAGCGAAGAAGTAGAACAGTAACGTTGCTGTATATCGCTAAGGTTACATTAATCTCTACTCAGACTAGATCATATATTCTATTGAACTCTCGGGATGTTCATTTGTAGCTACCCCACTTGCACCTTTAACCCTAAAAGTAACCATCTTTACATGTAGCTCCGTAATGGCTTTACTGCCAGTCTTTATACATAAACCCGGTATCAAAGCATGAATAAAGCAGGCTATTGCTGCCTTAAATAGTTTCATGGAGAAACTCATTGCGGTGAAAAAATGTTGTATGTATGTTTCGTTTACGGTCTTTGGATGGTCAATAAATAGTTGTTTAAACATGTCTGTTTCCTATTGTTGAGTATAACTAACTCGATAGCCTTATGGCTCAATATCAGTTAAAGAATATTGGGTTGGTGAGTATGACCGAATTTCTCAAACAAATTAACTATATTATTTTTCCTTTATCAATCAAAGAGTAATTCAGAGGGATTAATAGCCACTATTGAGGTCCATTAGAGTCCCAGAGTCAAAGAACTATGACATTGGATACCCTATATGCTTTGTAATCAGCCTGATCCCCTTTTCTTAAAAATTTGAGAACATATTTACCTTTATTTTCTACTCGAATAATAGTCCTTACTACCAATATTATTCGTCCTTTTAGTGGGTAAGATTCCTACCCTTTTGATATGCCAATTTATGTCATTGATGCTGTTTGTATTGCTTGATATGCTGATTGAACAGCAAAACAAGATAACTACATTACGTTTGTCTTATGCTAGAACAGCACAATTACAACATACACGTTTTGATAATCAGTATAGCGGGCCACTGTCACTGCTTGGCCCCCTAAATTTTCAATATTGAAATAGCCACTTTAGACCTAACTCATTTTTAATGTTAAGGCGACTCGAACGCTAGAACAAAAATAGACTCGTATATTACAAGGTACAGACTGGTGCTATTTAACTATTCTGTGAGTTCGTAGTGAGGCATGTCACCCCCTTAGGACACTTGTCAGAAACATCAGCAAAAGACCGCCTGCCTTTATCAAAAAAGGTCTTGTCCCACTACTATGATGGCATAACCGTTCCCAGCTCAAGCGTAATAATAAGCACCTATTGGCAAGGTAGTTAACAGTTCTATCTGACACGTATCAGGGTGGTAACTTTTTAATTGCCATTGAATAGGATCCCCCTCTCCAATAAACCCGATATAATTTATTAATGACGAGTGTGGGATCGCCAACAAACTTGAATCAATATTTTATCTAACACTTGACTCGACTATTTTTGTACATTAACTAGTTGTGATGTGTGTGGCTCCCCAAGCACAAGTAGTAGTATCAGCATCACCCGTTTATTATCTACCCAAGCGTGATATCTAACGGGGTTGATATTGGTAAACGACTTACTTACTTGCAGTCATAGCAGATGACCGCTCAGGATATAATGAATAGCGCCAGATTTTCTGTTCATCATTAACAGCTCGTATCACAGAGAAATCATTGCCAGGAGGCATCAAAGTTAGTAGCTACTCACTTTCGCCTGATTTTTTAAGGTTCAACACCTAACCTGACTTAAGAGAAGAAGTGTGCTGTCAGTTTGCTCGACCTTATTTTTTTGTTACAGCAGAGGTATAAAGCAGCACATCACCATCAGGCAAAAAAAAGGCTGGTTATTGTGTGCTGGTGTGTCGGTAAGCACTTTAAGATGACTCACCACCAGTCGCTTGTCTTACAGCACTAAATCCCCCCAATAAATATCAAAACTCGGCATTTTAGCCGATGCCGAAAAAATCATGATCCCTAACAAACCAGTCATTAATTTCATATGTTACCGTTCACCATTATGCCTATTTCTCTCTCGTCTATCTGTCGAGACTAACATCATGTATTTGGATACTGATGCGTTTGCATATATTTAAGTCATTATAGACGACGCTGGACAACAAAAGCAGCTTGAATTTAAAAGTTATATGGAAATAGAACACGCCGAATTTATTGCATTCTATTGCCGAATTTATCTTAGGCTCAAGTAACCAAAATAAGCTAGCATAATTAACATAAATTTAACTTATGATTATTCAACTCATTTAATCAGTGAATACTGGGCAACACCGTGAAACAGTCTAAAAAGATAAGAATGGGAATGGTCGGTGGCGGCCAAGACGCATTTATTGGTGCAGTGCATCGTATGGCAGCTAACTTAGACGGCAATATCGAACTAGTATGCGGTGCTTTCAGTTCAGATCCGGAAAAAAGTATATCTTCTGGCAAGCACTTGTTTTTGCCTGCTACACGTTGTTATACAGATTATACTCAAATGTTTGCGGCAGAAGCTAGATTACCAGTACACCAAAGGATGCAGTTTGTCTCCATTGTTACGCCTAATCATTTGCATTTCCCTGTCGCAAAAGCAGCACTAGAAGCTGGATTTCATGTACTTAGCGACAAACCTGCTACTTTCACACTTCAAGAAGCATTGGACTTAGCAGAGGTATTAAAAACATCTAGCCAACTATACGGACTCACTCATACCTACAACGGTTATCCTTTGATTAAACAAGCCAAACACTTAATAGCAACAGGCGTTTTAGGCAAAATCAAGAAAGTAGTAGTGGAATACAGCCAAGATTGGTTGGCCAGTAAAGATGATGAGCTTAGCAAACAGGCACAATGGCGTGTTGACCCGGCAAGAGCAGGGGTAAGTTGCTGTATGGGCGACATTGGGGTGCATGCTGCCAATTTGGCTGAATATGTCACAGGTGCAAACATTTCAGCCATGTGTGCAGACTTAAATGCAGTAGTTGATGGTCGTCAGCTCGACGACGATGGTACCGTATTATTACGCTTTAATAATGGGGCTCGTGGCGTTTTAATGTCTAGTCAAATAGCAGTAGGCGAAGAAAACAACTTACGCTTGCGAGTATATGGAGACGAAGCCAGTATTGACTGGTCGCAAATGGAACCTAATAGCTTATGGCTTAAGTCCAATACAAAGTCTACCCAATTGATCCGCACAGGAGTGGGAGAGTTTTGCCCTGCTGCTCAGGCAGCCATGCGCATACCGGCTGGACATCCTGAAGGTTATTTAGAAGCCTTTGCCAATATTTATCAAAACTTTGCTAAACAAATACAAGCCTTTGAACAAGGTCTTGCATGTTCAAACGAAACATTCGACGTACCTGGAATTGTTCAAGCTGTTCGTGGCATGGCATTTATCGAAAATACGGTAAAGTTTAGTCAGTCCGAATTGAAATGGCATGACTTCGATTTATCTCCCTCAACCGTTTCAGGAGAAGCTTAATGAAACAAATAAAAGGCCCTGGTATATTTCTTGCGCAATTCGCTAGCGATGACAAACCATTTAACTCTTTTCCTGAAATTTGCCATTGGGCGGCAGGATTAGGTTTCAAAGGTATCCAAATTCCTACGTGGGAAGGTCGATTGTTTAACTTAGAAAGAGCGGCAAATAGCCAAGATTATTGCGACGAAATAAAAGGTATTGCGGGTCAAGCTGGACTAGAAATAACCGAACTTTCGACCCACCTGCAAGGCCAGTTAGTTGCTGTAAATCCTGCTTATGACCAGATGTTTGACGGTTTTGCCCCAAAACATGTGCAAAACAACCCTAAAGCACGGACCGAATGGGCAATTCAGCAAATGATGTATGCCGCTAAGGCCAGCCAACGCTTAGGTTTAACAGGTCATGCCAGTTTTTCTGGTGCTTTATTATGGCAAACCATATACCCATGGCCCCAACGCCCTGCCGGCTTAGTTGAACAGGGCTTTGCCGAACTAGCTAAGCGTTGGTTACCTATTTTAAACGCTTTTGATGAAGCGGGTGTAGACGTTTGTTACGAACTTCACCCAGGGGAAGATTTACACGACGGTGTGACCTTTGAACGCTTCTTAAAAGCAGTCGATAATCATCCGCGAGCTAATATATTGTATGACCCCAGCCATTTTGTCCTACAACAACTCGACTACCTTGCCTTTATAGACATTTATCACGAACGGATTAAAGCCTTCCATGTGAAAGATGCAGAATTCACTCCTAATGGTCGCAGTGGGGTATATGGTGGCTATCAAGCTTGGATAGACAGACCCGGGCGTTTCCGTTCTTTAGGCGATGGTCAAATCGACTTCAAAGCCATTTTCAGCAAAATGACTCAGTATGATTTTGATGGTTGGGCCGTGATGGAATGGGAATGTTGCATTAAACACCCGCAAGATGGTGCAGCTGAGGGGGCTAAATTTATTAGCGAACATTTAATTAGACCAACCGAAAAAGCCTTTGATGATTTTGCTGGTGTAGAGCAAGACGTTGAAATGAATAGTAAAATTTTGGGCCTAAAATGAGACGTTTAAAATGAGACTAACAATATGAGTAACACCGCAGAATTTACCGAAGCTCAAGCGAAAAGAGTATTTTTACTCAGTTGCATTGCATTAACTGTTACTTCAATGACATTTGCTATTCGCGCTGGGATCATCGGTGATTTGGGCATTCAATATGGCCTAACCACAGTGCAAATGGGTTGGATTTTGGGTATGGGAACCTTTGGATTCCCTGTGGCGACTATGCTTGGAGGCATTTTATATAATGCTATAGGAGCCAAAAAAATAGTCTGGTTTGCATTCGCTGGTCACCTTATTGGTATAGGACTGACCATTACTTCAAGTAGTTTTTGGGGCTTAATGATATCGACTTTTTTGGTAAGCTTTGCCAATGGTTTGGTCGAAGCAGGTTGTAACCCTATGATTGCTGACCTATACCCTAAAAACAAAACCACCATGCTCAACAAATTTCATGTTTGGTTCCCCGGCGGTTTAGTGATTGGAGCACTCATTTCAGCAGGTATGACCTCCATGAATATGGGGTGGGAGCTTCAAGTTGCCGTGATTATTATTCCAACATTAATCTATGGCGCACTAATGCTAGGATGTGTTTTCCCAAGGTTTGATAAAATAGCCAACTCAACATCTAACAACTTTAAACATCTATTTTCACCTATGTATCTGTTTTTGATTTTTTGTATGACACTAACGGCTACTAGTGAACTAGGTACCAGCTCTTGGATAAATCAAATACTCGGTGCGTCTGGCGCCCACCCAATGCTGATATTGGCTTTAGTAACAGGCATTATGGCTGTTGGTCGTTTCTTCGCAGGCCCATTGGTACAACGTTTTGCTCCTGCGGGCGTATTACTTATTTCCGCTATTCTGACCTCTCTCGGTTTATTCTTAATGATCCAACTTCAAGGTAGCGCTGTGTACTTTGCGGCGGTGGTCTTCGCGCTTGGCGTAACCTATTTTTGGCCAACTATGATTGGTTGTGTGGGTGAATACGTGCCGAGGTCAGGAGCATTGGGCATGTCTTTAATGGGTGGCGCCGGTATGTTGTCTGTCACAATTTGGAGTCCGATTATTGGCAGCTGGATAGAGAGTGCAGCTAACCAAGCCAAAGCATCTGGTTTAACAGGCAACGATTTAGCCCTTGCATCAGGCCAAGCTGCTCTGGGGAATTTAGTCATATTCCCATTAATTTTGATTGTCGCATTTGCAGGGTTTTATTGGTTTATGCGTAAAGAAAAGTCTGAACAGACCGTACATTCATGATCAGGTATTACCAAATAAAAACATTTTTTTAGAAAACGTATTGAGGAGATTGATATGCCAACTAATTTAACTAAAACCGAATTACAGCAAAAAGTAGATGGCCAAGATAATCGCCGTCTTTTTATGAAAAAGATGGTCTGCTTATTTGGTGCAACGACAGCTTTAGCCGTCCTGTCAGGTTGTGATAAATCTGAGGCCTTAAGGTTTACCGCACAAGGTTCAGACCCATCTAAAAATGACACTTTATTTTCAGAGCATGAATTAACTGTACTTTACAGCCTATGCGAATCCATACTGCCTAAAACTGACACACCCAGTGCAGTCGAAGCTGGATGCCATAAATTTGTCCCACATCAGCTGCAACACTGCCACTCAAAACAGCAGCAAAATGAATGTATCCAAATCATAAACACCGTAGATATGCAGGCAAATATAAAATTTGGCAAAACATTTGTATTGCTACAACCTCAACAGCAGCAGCAGTTGTTGCTAGATATTGAAAGTGATGCCTTAACGACAGATATTGAGAAAAGCCAATTTAGTTTTCTAAAAGCAC
>Ga0115005_10004822_pt1 | contig 10665 bp, 8 predicted proteins | sample ArcOceMetagenome_FD_87163 | JGI IMG/M metagenome (GOLD analysis project Ga0115005, IMG submission 87163) | Marine eukaryotic phytoplankton communities from Arctic Ocean - Arctic Ocean - Greenland ARC118M Metagenome | ecosystem: Environmental > Aquatic > Marine > Oceanic | place: Arctic Ocean...
CATATGATCATCACCTTGGACTCTACCTTTTATATCGGTAGTTTGGTAAGTGTTGATACAGATTCTTACAACATCAAATAGCACAGTGTAGTTTGATACCAACAAATCTCATGTCCTGTACTGTACTCATTATCCTACAGGCCGCTGGATGTGTAATTCTCTTGTTGTCTGATTTGCTGTTTGGTACAACTGCAGCTTTATTTATTCATGCTGCTCTGTATTGTTGTGCTCTTTTAGTATTCCTCTTTCTACGAAATTATGAGGTGGTACATATTTAGATGACAAGAAGTATGTGCGATCCATCCGATTTCGGCAGGAATCAATCAGTCGATACAGGTAACATAGTTTTCCAAAGCAAGATACGGTACACGTAGTGTACACTAGAAACAAATTCAGCGATGTAGAGAGACTAAGTTAAAAAGGATAAATCACATCTTCAGTTCGTTCTGTGTCTGTTTCATTATGGAGAAGATGAAAAAGTATGGTTGTCGAGGCACAAGAGGACGGGATACAAATTGAAAATATTTCCCAAACTTTTTCAATCCAAGACACAAAATAGTGCCGTAAACTACAGTAATCTAATTTCTTTCTGCACAAAATGGGAATGGGCGATGACCGTTGTGCCAATGTATCCCGCTCGAAAGAGACTGGAGGAATGTTACCCAAAATCACTGCGTTTCTACTATCAGCAAAGCAAGAGCAAATTCAACAAAGACGAAAGCTATTCTTTCTCCAGGACCTCGTCAAATTGAAAATTGTATACTTTTTTGACTCAGTTTCCAAGACAATTGTTTCACAAGCAAGACGAATTGCACCTTTACTATGTGTTGTCAACCTTCTCGTTTCAAGATCACACCCAATGTCGATTTCGATTGTTCCAGAAACTTTCCAGAATTACTGCTTTCGAGTGAGGAATATATAAAAACTTCAAACTATTAAATATGTCTACCAAATTTGAAATTCTACACTCAGCTAAATTCGTCATCATCGAGGGCCAAAAAAACAGCTGTTAGTTCTGGAATCATGTATAGTATCGTACCGTGCGTGCTTACCCCCGCCGGTAGCACTCGACACTCATTTATCTGAACATCGATCCATTCAAACTGCACGAACTGCCATCCATACGAACTAACGGCGAAATCGAAGGCGGTAGTGTTTAGTAATTCTTTGTCAAAATATGATGCAAAATGTTCCCAAGCAGCTGCTGATTCTGCTTTTGATCCTATGTGCTTCACCTCCTGCGGTGTCAGCATTCTCAGCATCTCCTCCACCAACGTTTCTTGGAGGACTGTCCTCATTTTTCAACAATCAAGGCAATTCAGGCATTTCTAGCAAAGAGTTGCAAGGAAAGCGACAGACCCTAAAAAACGGTTTATTAGAGCTGTGCAAAGATGAGAAGAAAGTCAGTCGGGCCAATGTCGAGAGCCTAATTGGGGAGTTGCGAGAAGTCCAGCCGTTCAAGGATACCGCAACAAGTGATTTGTTGCAAAAAGAGTGGTTGCTGTGAGTTATGCCATGTAACCTTTGATGTAGTGTCTTGGTATAGCACGTTCAGTATTTGCTACTAACCCAATTATTCCAAATGCTCAAAATATAGTGCCTGGACTACTGAAAAAGAAATAAATGTCTTCTCAGATTTTAACATTAGCGGTGACATTACTCAAACAATCACATCGGGCATATTAGAAAATTACATTCCGTTCAGAAAGGGTGGTGGTTTCTCAGTGCAAGGATCGGTACTCCCAGATGAAAAAATAGGAGAAAGGACCAATTTCAAGTTTCAGAGCGCAACGATTGACCTGGGATGGTTCAAATTCTCCATCCCGCCGATTGGCGAAGGGTGGTTTGATACTGTTTATTTGGACGAAGAGCTTAGAGTTGATGTCAATAGTCGTGATGACATCCTTATATGCATTCCTCGATGAGAACAATCTAGTAATTAGAAGCAATCGAGATAGTAGTATTGACGAAAAGAATGAGTAGGCATCATTTAAAATACCAAAATCAATATCTTCAAACGATAAGAAGAGACATCTGATGTTTATAATTATTAATCATATTCATACCAGGAGGTCTGCTTTTGAGTACATGATGAACTTCGATATGTAATGGTTGAACTTGACTCGCGATGCGCAAAACTCTGGATCGAGCTCATTATTCTACTCACTAAACCATTGACTGACCGCTTTTTGTTCCCTTTGTCACCAGTAGTCAAGATATCCAAAAGTCCTTCCGTGATTTCAAGCTTTGGAGCTCCCTCATACACTGTGTAGAACCCTTTTTTACCGTAGATTCCCACGCTAATGTCTTTCAACCTTTCGTTGTTTTCATCCTCACTGGTCTCTAATTGGACACTGATTTCATTGATAGTGACTATGTTTTGAGCTTCGTTTTCATGCATTTTACGGAGAGCTATCATTTTGGGGGTTTCTTTCAGTTTGGTTTTCATTTTCAACACATCAGGAAATGTCTTCACTATAATCTTTGCCACCTTGATAGAACATTGAACACACTCCAGTGCAACATGCAAAGGACTGTACAAGTGTTTGTTTTTTATTCCGCATGCTTGAGGGTAGTGCTTCACGAGGTATTTTATGATTTCAAAACTGGCCCCGAATTTACATGCGCGATGTACACTAGAGTTGATCCAAAAGAGATATTCTCTTCAATGGCTATAGGGTGAAGATTGTGGAGCTTCTTCACGACGTTGATTGACACAGGAAACGTTACAACGTGAAATAATGGGTATCTCATTGTATCCGGTAATGGTATCACCAAGGAAACATTATTCCTCTTGAATTATTTTTGCACGGATATCGGACTAACGCCGAAGATGGATTGGAGCGGATGGCTCTTATAATTGCCGCGTTGTCGTATTGGTCTCGATCAGATTTTCTTTTGGGGTTGTAATCAAGCAGATGGAACAATTTTGAATCAGAAGCATCACCGGAGTCGAGTCGAGTCTAATTGACTTGATTGGTTAGTGCTTTTTCCGGGAATAATTTCTGGTACTGCCATGTGCAATGCAGGGACTGGAAAGTCCATAGAGCATATTCCCTAGTCTACCCGTCATCAAATTTAAAACGCAATGCAGACGGTGGTATGTGGTCGGTTTCTGTGTTTATGCGCTAGCCTTGCATTGCTACTTTCGCTTCCTTGTCTTCTTCGAATGAAACTGCTACATAAAATCAAAATGAATCTTGTGGGGGAGTCTAATCTTAGTCATTGCCCCCCACCAAAAATCTCTCCTTCTTATCTTTTACTTCTTCACCCACCCCACATTCTTGAATTCATCTCGAAAAGATCACTCTCTCTGCCTCATCATCTCAGAACCATGAAATTTTTCACAAAATCATTACTACTAATTCCGTTTCTTTTCACATTGAGTACAACTATGTCAGACGCAACATTTTTTTCAGCCACGAAAGCAGCCGGGACAACTGTTGAAGTTGACTTTGGCGACAAAACCATTCTTAAAAAGCATGCCATCGCGTATTGGAGCATCCGAGGTCTCGGTGCTCCCCTCACAATGATGATGTGCGCAGCAAAATATCCCTTCACTCTCTTCTTATACGACATTGTTGAACAAGGGGAAAATGGATGGAATAGTGATTACTTTGCAGCCAAGGGAGGTTACATTAAGGAGTTCAAGCAACCTTTGTGGAATCTTCCCTTTTGTGTCGATAGGGAAAATAAGAGAGTCATTACCCAGACCAATGCAATTTTTGCACATCTGGGGAGAGCTTGTGGAATGTTTGGTGAAGATGAGATCGCAACATCGGAGTGCGAACAGCTTCTAAGTGAGATCTACGATCTTCGTAATGTCATGACCGATTATGCCTACGGCGGGAATGACGCTGATGCCTCCTCTGTTCTTGCTACAGGCAAGACATACCTAAATAAGCTCGAGCAATGGCTGGAAATCCAAGCAGAAAAGATGGGACAAAACCAAGTCGTGCATTTGGTAAATGGTAAATATTCTGGTCCTGATTTTTACCTCTACGAGATGCTAGATCAGTTCCAAGCCTTTGCGGAGGAGAATAAACAAGATCTATACACCGACTTGAAAAGGATCAAGGAATTCAAAGAAGGATTCGAGGCATTGCCAGAGAATCAATTTTATCTCAATTCTTGGTTGCACAATGAACTCCCATTCAATAATTGTATGGCAAAGTTTGGCTCTCTTCCAGGCCCTAAGACATATGTCCACGGGGATAGTGCGAAAGATGCTGCTTGGAGAGGAAAGGGAGTGGTCGACTTATCCCCCTAGAAGTATGTTGCTTTGTAAACAGAACTGAATGCTTTCGTTTTTTGTGGAAAGAGAGTACGAATCCATACCAGAGTGATCGATATTAAAGTACTTCCTGCAGCAGGTCACAGTGTTTCGCGCTAGATTGAAATATATTTCAGAGCATGAATTATTCTATACGTATTTACTTTTAGGTCATAGATACTGCATTTTTGCGTTTACATACATTAGTCAATACTAAGATGAACGTGCATTTCGTAAGATGGACGAGGATCAGACTTCTTGATTCTGTTTTCAATCTTCCTCACATGTCCCGCCAATGGCTCCTTGCATTCTCACATAATGATCTTCCACACCTTTGTCAAATCTGTTCGCTACTACAGAATCCCTTGAAGCCCAGTATCGACCAAATCCCACTTGATATTACTTCGATGACCAAGTACTCGGATCCCACATTCCGCTGCGCATGTATGCCTTGGCGCAATGAAAGAATGCATGTTGAACATCTACCACAATGACCACCTTGGGAATGCATCGTCTTGCCACATGGTCCTATAGAAATCCAAGCTCCTTCGAAATGCGAGCTGTCCCGCCGCATCGAAGGGTCGCGCAGGTCCCAGGAATCTCAAAAAGGATGGATACATGCGGATTCTCCAGTATGTTCTGAAGGCTAAATAGGAGGCGATTACTAGGACGATCCGGTATGATCAAAGTAGCCCCTTTCGTACTCGAGTCTTTCATGACGGTAACGAAACCAGCTTGGGTTGTGCATGTGGAAATCCAGCAGCACTATTATCTGATCTGAAACAATAAGAAGCGGAAAGCTCATCATCAAATTGATTTGTTGCACCTCGCCACTGAATGTAGAGACTAAAAAGCTAGCAAAGATAATCTACTTCATTGATTTATTTTATCAGCATTCATTATTTTTAGAAATGTGAGGAAGTCACTCGGTCGTGGTATCATACCGTGGGTATGGTGTACGGTGCACGCGCACCTACCCGACGAGGACAGGGCAAGCCCAACCAAATACCAACAACCATCATACCATAGACAGCAGTCAGCAGTCAGCAGTCAGCAAACACTTGCACCTTCTTGATGATTCATTAATAACTGACCTCAGACACCTGATACTCATCTGATATACCTCATATCTGAAAGCTTTCGTCGTCTTTATAACCAAGTTATAACATATTAGTTCATCATGGTGCAAGTTGTCTGCACAGGGAAGGGAGCTGCGATGGCAATTCCCAAAATACTTTCTCAGGTTCAACTCTTTGCCAACACCAAGACGCCCAGAGTCCTGTATCTTGGTACCCCTTCTTTTGACAGAAATGATATTTTCAATATTCAAACGAAGGGATTTCAAAATGCTGACTGTCCCATAACAAAAATGGATTTAAGTGAGGTTCCCATTTCGAGGTCTACGGATACTGAAGTAATTTATCCCACAAAGGAGGAAATGAGGGAACAAGTAGACAAAGCAGATGTAGTCATGGTCAGTGGGGGCAACACTCTCTACGCTATGCAAAGATGGGAAGAGCTAGGTATGGCTGAAATACTGAAAGAAGCTGCGACGAAAGATGAAGGGCCCGTGTTTTGTGGTGGATCAGCTGGTGCAATTTGTTGGTTCGAATATGGAAACTCTGATTCAATGAATCCAATGACGTTTCTGAACCCTGATCTTCCTTTATCCGAAGAAAAGAAGAAAGCTTGGGATTATATTCGTATAGACGGGCTCAATATTGTCAAGGCCCTGTGCGTACCACATTATGATGTGCTACAACATAATGGCTTGCAACGGGCAAAGGCATCCGAGGGTATGGTAAAGGTCATGGCTGATTATCCATGTATTGGCATTGATGAGGAGGCCGCATTTGTTGTTGATGGTGATATAGTGAAGGTTATCCAAGGAGGCGATGGAGCCAAAGTTTATAAAAAGATGTTCAATTTCAAGACGAGGGAGCTCGAGGTTTTGGTGATGGAAGAGAAGCATGGTCCTTACTCCTTAACAGACTTAGGGCTGGTATAACAACTGTGATTCTTTCGCAAATTTGCACTGCAGAAGAACTACGTGTACACATTGTGTAGTCCTCATAGGGAAATTTTCTGCAAACCCAACTACAGTTATTAGATCAATAAGAATATCTAGAATGATGACGAGGACCAAACTAAAGACACAGAGTTACAGTTGTGCAAGAGAAAGAAAGGAGAGGAAAAGACGAGAGAGAAAACACACGACACACACTTATGAGGAGTACATACAGTGCACAGTACACACACACGATAAGGCTTATTATAAACATCAACAACACAACAAAAACTTACTTTTCAACACTCCACACAGCAGCCATACAGGGCATCTGCGCCAAGAAATGGTTCAGTTCACTCGACAACGACGCCGGCGACGAATTGGCAGCATCGAATCTCTCCGCTTTTTCATATTTTTACTGTTATCATGCGCAGTATTTCTTTCTTACCTTTATTGGCATGTTTTCAAACATGCGTTTTACTACCGGCCGCCTTTGCAAAGCAAAATCACAAGGGGGGGAGGTTGCGGCTCCTACGGTTGCGTAATATATCCAAGAGAATTGACAGAAAGCATTCGGAAAGAAATTTTAGACATGAAAGAAACGAAGGATGGGAATATTGCGTTGTCGTATGGAGGCAAGAACAAGGGTGGCTTGACACAACAGGGGAAGGACCATGCTGTCAACCAGGATAGGGGCATCATTGTCTCGCCCTTTTACACTATCGACGAAAGAGTGCAGTTTTCCCACAGTTCTGAAAATGATTTTCTTATTGGCATCTTTGATGGCCATGGAGACATAGGTGAGGAAGTAGCTGGATATCTTCAGGATAATTTTCACAAGAGATTGTCTGATAAGTTGTCGAATGCAGATATTAGCAAGTTATCTGCGGACGTTATAAAGAACTTATTGAATCAAACTTTCGTGGAAATGGATCAAGAACTGCCTCTTGTGGATGGAAGCGAATATAATATTGGCGAAAATGGTGGTAGCACGGCATCAGTTATTTTCCGACTTGGATCACATATCTTCTTCGCCAATGTTGGCGACAGCCTATCATTCTTAGGAAATTTTGATAAAGTATCTGGAAAAACAACAATAGCTCATAGGAATCGTTATGATAAACCGCACCTACCAGAAGAAAAAGAACGCATTGAAAGTATGAAGGGAAAAGTATTCATTCCACCGCATCCAATCAATTCACGAGTCATGGCGTTCAATCCAATAAGGAAGGAAACTATGAGTTTGGGCATGAGTCGGTCGATTGGCGATAATTCACATGGTAGAGTGGGTGTCATAGCAGAGCCAATCATTGATGTATTGAATCTTGATGAAATGCTGTATTTGAAGTCTGGAGAAAGGAAAGAGAATATTGAACTCTTTGTTGTAACTAGTAGCGACGGTATGTACGACCACAGGCAGCCACAGTTTGTAGCCGCACACTTCGCCGAGTGTTTCTTTGTCAACGATGGAAATCCTATCGTAGAAAGTGCAAACATCATCGATCTTGCAACACCAAAAGATCCAAAAAGATACCTTGACGACATGACTGTTATGGCATTAAGAATAATAGTATAATCAAAATCCTAACCATGAGTGTTACTGTATGTATACGTGTACGTGTAGCGGTTTTGAGGACGACTTCAAAAGACTAGTTGTCTAATCGCTCGTTACTACAACTTCAAACTCGGCAGAAATTCCCTTCAGCAGTGATATAGTTGCAGTATAATCACCAACTGCCTTAATATCATGTTTCAACACTTTACCATCATTGTCTTTGATCGTAGAAATCTTGATGTACTTTGCGTCAAGACATCCTTTTGGAAAATCCTTTTCCAACTCATTTAATATGGCCTTGTAATTAATGCCCCCAAATAGTTGACCATCTGGTCCAGCCTTCTTCGCTAGACTCAAAGTCAATCCATCAAGCTTCTCTTTCAAATCATTTGCTGCAGCTTTCTCCTCTTTATCCTTCTGCGCCTCCTTTTCAGACTCTTTCTTAACCTCGTCATCGCTAATACGTACTGCACTGCCTGTTTTCTGCAATTTGTTGGCAAAGAAGGCTGGGGCGACCATTATTACATCACCCGCGGAACCTGTACCAGCAATATGTTTCAAGAGTTTGACTTGGATTTGTCCAGACTTTCCAAGATTCGTATCTTTCTTTTTCTTTTTGCCAAAGAGTGGGAGTCCGTTTCTTCCGATGGTCGGGGATGCTCCTTGGACGAGGCGGACTTGAGCAAAATGTCCGATAGATGGCGTAGATAGCTTATTTTTGGTATTGGATTTAATGGGTGAAGGTGATGCTGTTCTTGTGTAGACGAATGCTGTATCACTAGGCTGAGCCACAGCGAATACCAGGCTCGAGAACATAAGTGTTGTTCCTATTTTTGAAATCATCATATTTACTTGATATTTTGTGAACGTGCAGATGAGGAGTATTGATTGATGGACTTGGATCTACAGTCAGTATGTATGTATGGGTGGGTCCATTGGCTACAGCACTACAGTTAGTACAACAAGTACGAGTAGTCGCCACTCACCATCATCCATCATCATCGGCGAAGGGAGGTGCGTGACATTATTTGACACCTCAAGTGTGAAAAGATACGAGGTACGAGTACACCAGTAAATTAGGAATATAACAATACACCACATTTTGTAAATACTTAGAATACAAAAATACAAAACAGAAGACAGGGCTAGCAATTCAATTTCAGTTTTCGAGCCGCGCTCAATTAATCTAATCAAGCGCAAGGTGCGCCGCTAAAGGAAACTTTCCATTGTTGAGAAAATGTCATCCAGGGACACCATCAATACACCCCCGCCGGACAATTAGTCTTGTATGATATGATAACTGATATGATACACAGTTTTAGTTCGTGTAAAGGACCTTTTTCAGAACTCCATACATACACAACGACAATGATTTCATTCTGCCATTAAAAAAATCAATAGCTCTACAAATCGTAGCTAGACTGTTACAAGTTTCATTCACACGGGCATCAAACCTAAAATGCCCTTTCATGATGGGTTTGAGCCATCTGGAGTAAAGCTTTCACCGTGGCGGCGCCTTCGAGCAAAGAAATCCCAAAGTGCTGACCATCCAGATAACAAGAAGTCGAAGAAGGGAATATTTTCAACTCCAATCAGGAAGCTCAGCCCTAAGAAGCGATCCAAAAAGAAAAAAGAAAAAAAAGCAGACGTTGATGAACTTGTGACGGTCAAGGTGTTGCCCAAGTCTCCGATGCGAAATGAGAATGATAATTCGAATGCGCAGATCATAAGAATCGTTCAATCTCCTCCCAGGATCCTTAGACCTAATGTTAGATCACTTGAAACAGAAGAAACTTTTAATGAAATGTTCCAATCTTACATGATGAAATATCATAATCACGAGCAAATCGATGTTGATATTCCAGTGTATGAGGAGGAGTTTATATTGTGCGAGGAAGCCAGTCAGTGCTCTATTTCTATCCCAACGCATGTAGGCCCCCCGTCAGCAGAAGACACATCGGTCACTGGTACAAGTGAGGAAGATACAATTTATTTTGATCAGAATGGTAGTGTGGTTAGCGCACTTACGATTCCTTTAGAAATCCGTCCGTCTGTGCATCAAAGCCCTGGCGAGGTGCTTCGTAGATTTTCAAAACGTGCGTCTGAAGTTGCAGACGCGTTTTTGTCGTGTGGCGAATACACCTTGCCGTCCCCACGGGAAGAAGACGAATTTGAAGATGAGTCTGAAGCTGAAGCTGAAGCTGATGACGAAGTCTCTGAATCAGAATATGAATATTCTACCTCATCATCTGAAGTGGACTTGGAGTTCATTATACCTGAGATAACTCTCAGGAATTGTGGTTATTAAATAAGTAACAGTTCTCACGCTGATAAGTGTTGTGTCTTGATGTACAGGAAGTCTGCTACAATTTGAAATTGAACTATTTTATTGTATAAAATAAATTCAAAAATAAACATAAAATGATGGATTACTTTTCAAGATACACGCAAAGCGCTGTTGCCGCAAAACTTAGACCACTTCTAAAGCTCATCTTGAAGCTCATTTTTGCGAGAAATCTTTGCAGGTTCTCCTACAACGACATCCAAATTCCTTGTGCTGGCATACAGCTGATTGGTCATATAGGCAAGGATTCCATTAGGGCCAAGATTGAACTGTTCCTTGGCCTTAACCAGTACTTCCTGCTCCCTCTGGAAGGCGAAAGTAGTTTCTTCTGCTTTCAGATCAGCTTGGATAATCGTCACATTTCCATCATTATACGCCTTATCCAGAATCTTGCGTGCTTCTTCTCTCGAGGCCAAAAGTTCAGTCTGCGCCTTGGTGCTTTCCTGAGTGCGTTGGTTTTTCGCCAGGCTGATGTCTTCTTCCGC
>Ga0115005_10004824_pt1 | contig 10665 bp, 10 predicted proteins | sample ArcOceMetagenome_FD_87163 | JGI IMG/M metagenome (GOLD analysis project Ga0115005, IMG submission 87163) | Marine eukaryotic phytoplankton communities from Arctic Ocean - Arctic Ocean - Greenland ARC118M Metagenome | ecosystem: Environmental > Aquatic > Marine > Oceanic | place: Arctic Ocean...
AGTGACGAAGAACACCCAAGTAAATTTATTGTCATGATCACAAAAGACATTCGAGTGTCCTTTCTGGAAGCAAATGATTCAATTGTCTTGGTAAATTTCTCACCCTTGTCTTTATATTTCTCTAACAGGAAGCTGAACGGATGAGCACGAATTGCATCGTCCTAGGTTGGAAACTGTTTTGAATGCGCATTGATGCAGAAGGTAAGACATATTTCGTCCGTACCGGAGAATCGGGAAGAAAGACTAAGGCAACAAGATCGCAATGAGGACACACAACCCAGCTCACTTCTAGCCAAAAATTGGCGATGCAGAGAACTCGATTCCGGCCTTGAACAGCCAAAACTGAGCGAAGCTTGTATGTGACTTGTATGCATATGAAAACTTATTGTTGCATTCTTGAGCTCACACTTTTTGATTTCTTCTTTAGCGGCGAGTGGAATGAACATTTGGAGTCCAACTGAAGTAATCTTTATGTTACAATAATAGAAACTCTAACTACTTTTAAATACATTGTTATTGCTACCACTACTTTGACTTAGGATCCGTAGTCCCTCCTCGCAGCCTGATCTGTCACGAACTAAGCCATGTGTTTCACAAACAGTAACCCCTCAAGTCCAGAAGTACAGAGTGTACCAGTGAAATCAATCCATGCCTCAAATAAGTTGAAGCAGTCTGCAGCATGAACAGTAATCGCCCCCTCAAGTTCAAAGTACAGAGCGTACCAGCAAACTCAAGTCAAGCCTCAAATAAGGAAAAGCACAACAATAAATACCGGGAAAATGAGAAAGGGCATTTTCCTAAATGTAGAGTTTTCTTCGTGATCGATAAAAATTTGGGCGGTGTGGAATAGGCTGTCTTGTCATCTACGATGCTATGATCGCGGAGAGATTTTTTTGTTCTTGGAGTGGTTATTAATATTATGAGAGTTTCTTTGGAACGGACGATTTTTGAGCTTGCGACGAGCTTGCAGAGCTTGCGTGCGGATCTGGCGAGGGATTCTTGCCTGCAGGTGAAATGTGAGAAAAAACCGAATTCTGAAACAGAGGATGACGTGTTCTGTTAATCGGAGATCCAAAAGCTCTCTATTCAAGTTAACAGCGGTTATTAATAAATTCCATAAACCGTTGATGTTTGATCAAGTAAGGTTTGATGGTTCAATTTTTTATGGGAATGAAGGCTCTTCTTGCTTGCTGTTTGTTGCACGTTTGCATCAATTCAATTTTATTGTAAATGAACACTTCACCGTTCACCGAACCAACCTCTCTGTTTCAATTAAAAATCCCACCATGGAACAACAGCAGCCCTCGGTTGATCTCCTGGACGCCGCACTCCAACAAAAACTTTACAAAAAGAACGATCTAGAATATCGAATCCAAAAAGTCCGCTCCCAGCGAAAACTCGTCCGAAAACAAACCGAATCCCTCTCTGATCTCCAGGTGTTATGGGGGCATCGGTACAACCAAGCCATTCAAAAAAGAACGAATGCTTTATCTTCCTACTCACAACATCACCGCAAACTAGACGAAATACAAGCAGCCCACGAAAAACTGATACAATGTTATGTTCTTCAAGATGTATTTCACATATGGTATCGTGGTGCCTATGCAACAATTAATGGACTACGGCTGGGAATGTGTACTTCACCATCAGTCGAAGCGTCCTCTCCTGCAGTACAAGAACAGACTAATTCATTTTGGAATAATAACAATGTAAACGGCAGTGCGGCTCTGGACAACAACGTTCCTTGGCATGAGATAAATGCTGCCTTGGGCATGATTGCACTTTTGATGAAAACGCTGCAGAATAAATTGCACATCTACCAATCGAGATATATGATTCAACCTAGGGGCAGCACCACGAAAGTATTATCGAGGAAAACGAAGCAAGAATGGGAGCTTTATCATCAGCCCACTGCCTTCCAGTTCTTTGCGAGGCGGAACTGGAACGCTGCGCTGAATATTTTAGGTTACACGTTGTATGAGATTGTCAGGGAAGTCAATATATTGAAGAAGTCAAATGGCATTGATAGAATCGATTGGGTTATACCATTCGATTTGTCGCTGGAAGGTGATTGGGGTAATGAAAGGATTGCGAATGTGAAAATTGGTGGTTTGGAAGTTGGGTTTAATGGCGATGGTGTTGAATGGACAAAGGCTATGCGATACATTGCCATTGATCTGAAACTGATAGTAGCATTTGTTGCAACGTTTGTCGATAGACGCAGTTGAATACTCACGTAACAATGATGATTTAGGTTGGTGCGTCACCGGTATGGATTCGACAGCATGCTCTTACTTAATTTATAGCCCTACCAGTAGTGTACTCTCTCATTTATTTCAAGCTTGATGGAAAAAGTTCTCAACTTTTTCGACAAAGCTATCTTCCTTGTCAAGCATTTCTTTGACATAGTCATAATTATACCCAATCTTGTGTTCAAAATCCAAATCCAGCTGATCCAAGACAAAGCGTAAGTCAGCTTTGCTATACATGCTGAGCAATTTCTTCTTCTCCGCAAGAACATCATAAGCCTTTTGCTCCCCTCGGATCATTTTTCGATTCCACTTCTGCTTCGAAATTATTCCTTTGAAATCGTTGTAGGTTGGAACGCAACGCTCGTTCAATGCATCGCCAACAAATCGTTCTTGCAAGTCATTTGGATCCTCGTCACTATCAGGAGTAGGAGAAAGGGACTCCATCTGTACATGTATTCTATTCCGCAGAAATTGCTCTTTTGAATTCGAATATGCAGCTTCATCTGGTTCATCACTTATCCACTGTTTGTACTTTTTAGTTCTGATTTGTACGATATTTTCAGCTCGTTCGGCAATTACCGTTTGAGGATCGTACTTCTCCCCTTCTTTTGTAAACCCAGAACAAAATCTATCAATCAGTTTATTATTTGAATGTCTTTTCAAACGCATGGATGCGCCATTTTCGCCTGGGGTTGGATGGCACTGGGCTAAATACGGCGATCTTTATGGATGAAAGGTGCGTTGCGTGGACACTTAGGAAAAAATATTCTTTCAGGTATATAAGTGTAGTTCTGCGATGGAAATAATTGTGCTTACCTAATAAAATTTGAAAAGCTTAGCGTGTCTCTTTTTTTATTCATGTATATATCATATGACTTTGCATGGATGATAAGGTATCGAGTAGTGTCAGAGAAATTTCAATACAATATTTTTATATTGTGGATGCAAGACCAAAGTGAGAAAAAAATATCAAGATGAGAAAAAAACATCAAAAACACAAAGGGTGTAAACGTAAACGTATTGAGCAGCAACTTACAATATCAAACATCTTTGGTAACCAAGTGAAAATATCGCGAGTGATCACTATTAGAACTTCCGCATCCGATAGTTTCTGGCCCCATCCTAAAGGAGGCATAAATCCATGCTTCCACCCGAAGAAGGGCGAATCTCTGACGACTCTTACTTTTGGTATTTGTTTCCTAGTAGGCGTTACGCCTTTTTTTCTTCTTCCCGATGGTCGAACAATATTTTCGCGGAGAATAGATTCAATCCAATTCGTCCCGGTGTGTCGTTCACCCTTGATTACAACTTCCCTCACAGAGTCATCTTCCCTATTGCAATGATCGGGCAACTTTCTCCTTGTTCGTTTCATTTGTTGCGCCCGATATTCCCTCATCTCCTCTACTTTCCACACGCTTTCTCGCTTCACCTCTTCGAATAGCTGCGTCGGAGTCCTCGGAAGGGCGGCCGACGTAATATTTTGAGACGAGTCAGAACGATTGTTGTGACAGAGAATATACAGAATTACAGATGGCAAAAAGCAAAAGGAAAGTACTTTCGTCAAAGGTCTAATTATTGTTGTCAAAGCCACTTGAACTCGACTTCCAAATACTTTTCTTTTTCTCTTTCTCTTTATTTGTACCATCTCTGAATCTTTAGCTATGTTCCTCTAAGAATGCACTGTAAGTATTCGCATAGATTGGGGATGGTACTCAATGCCAGTGTGCATGTTGTGACATGTGACATGAGACATGAACCGGTGAACCGGGTTGTTGTTTTTGTTGTTGTTGTTGGCATTTTTTCTCCTAAATTGAAATGGAAAATAAGGCTGCCAATAATTGTACTTATAACCTATTGAATATTTACTGTTTGATACTGTACCACCATACGGTACAAGCTTCAAAGCTGGTTGCTTCCTGGACCTCCTTAGCGTAGAAACCCCGTAGACCTTAGCGAGGATGGCGACTATAAACCTCGTTCTGAGTTCATAGCCTTTCGCTCTGGACTTAAGCTATTCGGCATGTTCTGAAGCCATGTGCAATCCGAAAGGGCTATGTATTATAAGGCAGATGAGTAACCAGCTGTGGAAGTGGAGGTGCGCGATGAGTCAGTCGTTTAACTAGAAAGATGTCGTGTAAAATAAAGGAAAAGAATAATAGAATGTCATTTGAAAGAAATTGCGGGAAACAGTCTTGGTATGTTTTGGGATTTCTACGCTGCTACAGTACGGCAAAAAATCGTGCAACCAGCTTGAGCTTTGTACATAGGTTTTACTCTCAATCAATTCAAAATTCGAACCCTAATTTTCTTCTGTTGACTTCTAGCTGAGACCAGACACATACCTAGAGGTACATGTGCACATCGAAGGAGCATTAAAATAACTGTCTCTTTTATGTTGAATGGTACAGTAGTATCTTCAATCTGAATCTTGGAAAGGTAACGTTCAAACAATTTGAAATTGGCATTTTCAATTTGGCAAAAACATCGTGGGGGGTGGCTCGCTAAAACAAATCAATTGACATGGGGGGGGGCTGAAAATTGAAAATGTGTGCCAGAACCGGAACATGTTGAAGCCAGAAAACCACCACCCGACCACAAGCTTGCAAGCCACGAGCCACAAGCGCACAAGAAACAAGAAGCAAGCGCAGCAAGAGTCAAATTCACATTGCAACCACACTGAGAGAGGTCTACGAGTACTGCTACGAGTACACACACACGAAGAAGTCTTGAGCGAAGACCAAGTCAACATAAGCTCAAAACCATCGCCATTTCTCTGGTAGTCTGATTAGATAAAGCAGCGGTGAAAGAAATCAATACAACTTACAACGTACAAGACATTTGTGTCTAATAGATACCTAAGAAATAATGGAGCATTCTGGCACCCCCGCCTTATTGCAGAACATCCCGACGTGGTTCAGCCACCAAACACTAGGTGAGGACCTAATGTTGCTAGTAGTACTACTGATGATCATAGTAGGAATGCTACTGCCAACAAAGCGATCATGTAATCTGTTACTGCTACCAGTGGTTATATGGACAGTGTGGTGCTGATAAGGACCTGTGTTGCTACTAATACTACTACTGATCATAGCTACCAACAAAGAAAGCATACAGCCTGTCACTGCTACCAGTGGTTATATGGACCGTGTGGTGCTGATATCTATCTCTCCATCGCTGCATTGAATATCGATCCCAGTTATAATTTATAAGTTATAAATTAACATCAATGAATATTACAGTACTACATTCTCATCAGACGGGAATAAATTAAAACAAAGATCTAGCAACCAGGTATCATAGTCATGGCTATCATAGAGATACTGTAGAAATCACTTTCGCTTTGTTCTATTCTATTCGTCCTTTGATTCCTCTACAATTACTTTTCGAATGACAAACTGATCAAGAGCTCCTCGCCCACCGGCGGCATCTTCCTCCTTCAACCATCCCAGAGCTATTGAAAGAGGACTCATTACTTTGCCCATGGCTTCATCATAATATTCCGTTACACCGACAACCTCCATTTCTATACAACGTTCCCCAGCATTCAAGACAATATCATTCAGCACCGTCTGTAAACTTTCAATCTCTGTGCTATCTTCGCTAATGTAATGCGGTAACAAATACTTTAGGAATTCAACATCCACTTGGATTTGACGGTAAGAAAACACCGTGAAAGAACTTTGCCGAATTTGTTCAATCCAAGCTTTGCAAGCAACGCGAATTACAGCGGCCACGACAAAGTCCCTACTCAAACTCGCCGTGTCCAATGGATGAGGATAGACTTTTACCTTTTGAGTGAACATCCGAGCTACGTCCAAAGACAAGCTCTTGATCGCGTTACCACCAACTTTTGAATGACCCAATGATCCAGTCATTGACATATCTTGCCTGTAGTCAACATCGAAATCAGGAACGGCCGAAGCCTTTGTATCCGAACCAAAAGCAGCGGCGCAATCCAAACATACGCGCTTGGTAACTTCGAGCATTTTGATTGCAGCATCCGAAGGTCCGTGAGGGTAGAATTCCGATTGGACGGAGCAAGTTTCTGCAATTTCATGGCAAGCGGTAGAAGCTGCTTCGTGACCATTATTTCTGGAATAATTTGCCAATGCTCGAGACGATGCGAGGCGGAAACGAGTTGATATTAAATTGTCAGAATCAATGTCATCCTGCTCATGCTTGGATCCTCTAAAGAAGTCATGTTTCGACTTGGTATCCTCGACACACGACGCGATGGATTGATTTATATTTTTTGACACATTTCTCTTTGCAATATGTGACATTTCAACCAGAGCAATGGTAAGAGCGTCGATCTTAAAATCCGTGGCGGTTTCATAAATAAGTACAGAGAGTTCCTCGATAAGTTGTTGGTCGAGACTATCTTTTCTCTGTTTTGCGTCAGGATCCCATTGATCATCTTGATCTGCAGCCACTGCTCTCAAAACATTTTCGAATTCTTGCAGTTTTACTTCATCGTCGGGTTTGGAAATGGGTCTTACATCCATGGTGATATTGTTTCTTGTCGACTCACAGCCAGCAATCGACTCGAGCGCAGCAGCTAACCAAAATGCGAATTCACGAGCATTCTTGTAAACCGACAATTTTACCATTTCAGAATCCAAGGAAGCAGTTGCCATACTCCCATTCGCCCCACCACATAGGATACTTCTGATAGTATCATCCACGAATTGCATACTATCCGAAAGGGTAATATTTGCAGACTGGACGCTCTTGACAATGTAATTATCGCCCGCACCCAAGGATGTTTCATCCTCAATAACATTCTTGACAAAAGGAGTAATGCATTCCTTCACCACTCTGACCCTCAATAGCTTGAATTTCTGCATAACCCTCCGTTTCACCATGGATTCCGTAGTCCCAACAGCTTCTTCCACCAGACTACTCGCAACGTCCATATCGAGGCCAACTTCCGGGAGCGCCAATCCAGACGCCACCTCCCTCACAGCTTGCACAAGTTTCATCAATTCATTTGAAATTGAAATGAAGATTTCATCATCGTCCTCTTCCTTACTTTCATCAATATCATTATTCACTTCCAACGCATTTTCAAGTAATACATTCTTGACATGTGCCAAAAAGGTTCCAAACCACATTGTGACATATTCCTTGAGTAGAATCGCATCTACCCCAGGAACATCCGTTTGATCCACGATAATATCCCCTTTAATCATTTGAGAGCGAAAGGTGATCCCATAGAGAGTCGCGGCTTCTAGCAAGCTATCGAGGAATTTGGATGGGTAGAGTGACAATTCAAATTTAGCATTGTCATGATCATTGTTTGTCACCTGGACGTCAATGGCGTGATCTTCCAATATTCCTTCTAGGTAAACGGTGATGCTTTCCAGAGCCATGGCCTTGCATTCATCTGCGGTCAGTTTTCCAAGGATAGTTTCAACCCGGTACAGATCTTGGTCTTGGTCTTGTTCCCCAGTTTCAGTTCCATCTTCCGAATCTTCATTCTGCTGTTCAGTGTCATTGCCATTGTGAGCATTCGCATACATGAGCATGGCACCAGCACATTCATATATTTCCGCCACACTCGAAGCCGGCAACACATCCATAACCTTGCCCTCTCTCGCCCCCAATCTCCCACCGCTCATCCAAAACCGATCCAAAACCCCACTTTTACCAGCCTTGGTCCTCCTCCTACTTCGACTCCTATTAATAGCCATACTACCACCGCCACCACCACCATTATTAACATGCACATTCATATCCCCCCCGCACCAAACCCACATCTTCAAGCCAACCTCCCCCATCATATTCTTGACAATAACCCCACATTCCCCCTCAATATTCTTCAAACTTTCAAAATTATCCGTATGCCTGGTCAAAATCTTCATGGCATCCAAATAATCCCTCATACCAAATCTATACTCTCCCCTCTCCTGCATCCCTCTCAACGTCACCGGAAGCTCTACCAACCTCGTCAATCTCGTCAATAACCTCTTTAATTTCAATTTTTCCACCACCTGCTTTCTTTTTTCAAAAAGACTCGTTTCCAATCTCGTGGTATTTTCTTCCACGACTTGCATTTTAGAATGGAGACGATCTAATCCCCCATTGCTCAGATCGACACTTTGGCCAATGGACCGTATGGCATCCGTTGCGGAAATGAATTTGGAATAGTTTTCGTAGACTAGTGTTTGCATGGTGGAATCCAGTTGTCGAATTGATAGAGATAGTTTATTGGTTTCGTGGAGGATTTGTGTGGTGTTGGAATTATGGATTAGGTTGGAGGTATAGAGGGATGGGTTGAAGTTTGTGGAATCTAGGTTGGCATTGGCGTTGGAATTTGCATTGGAATTGCTGGTATCGCTGGGCTTCTTTTTATTTTTGTCAGTATTAGTATTAGTATTAGTATCACTAGGGGGTTGTCCTTGTCCATGTCCTTGCCCTTGTTCGTTACTGTGGCCCTGGCTGCCATCGGGGTCAGAGGAACCATAGAAGCTTTCGAGGAGTTTACGGCGGATCATTGCTTCACGGTTTTCGTCAGTGGAGGAAAGGAGGTATTCTTCGTCATCGGATTCGGAATCTGATGAGTCTGATGATTGGGAATTTGAATGGTCCGACATTTTGATATTAGTGTGTCTGTGTGTCTATGTGTCTGTGTGTGATGTTAGGAATTGATTGTTTACAAGTGGTGCTCGTAGAAGAAGAGACGACTTCGTTGGTGTGTTTATTGTTTATGTTTTATGTTCTTGGTTATGTACTGTTTGTTGCTCTGTTTGCTGTTTGCCATTTTCAATTTATTTGCAGATGCAGAAACAACATAAAACAACAAACAAATTTGATACAGGTTATGATTGGATCTCAAAGTCCGAGTTCTTGCCTCCGAGAAGATCGCGCAGCGCTTTTTTTCCTTGACGCTTTTGGCTCTGGATACACCAATCACAGATCACAGTCAAAGAAGACACGGAAAATATTTCATCTGCTTGCTGCTGGACCTCAGACTTCATTCTACAGCTGCTATGTTGAATGTATGATACAATTCTCCGTCTGACACAAGCGAATAAAAAAAACATTTGATATGACTGTGAAAGTGCAAGAAGGTAACTACTATTTGTATGCTCCTTGGGGCGGGAAATGTATTGCACACTTTGAGAAGGGGTGCCTATGGATGCATCGATATATCGGACCATATGCATACGGTGACACAGGCGCTGGGATATGGAAGTGCCCTTCTGCTAGAGACTCTGAAAAACTTATTAATGGTGTCAGCCCAGGGGAAGATGCCGTCTGGGTATTGTGGGACAATCAGGATTGGAAGAAAATGGCGTACAACGCCGATACTGGGGATTTCTATGTCCAACATGGTCCAGCGTGGCATCCTTTCTGGAGTGTAGATGTGAGAAAGGAAAGGGATGTGAGTACTGCAAGTAATTCGGAGATCGAGGACAAGATTAGTGAGGGTACTGATAATAATGTCATGATGGTGGATAGTGACGGATCAGCTACTAGGGGAGAGACAACGAACGATCTACTATCAGCTAGGATGGAAGTGAATCATGTTGTGGGTAGAAAAAGGTGTTCATTTGGCGATAGCACTTCATCAACATTGAATAGTAATCGGAAGAGGTTCAAAAGTTAGCGTATTGGCGTTCAGCAAGACTGCACTTCCCTTTGGATGTGAAGTGAAGAAGGGACACGCAATAAATGGGCTTCGTATATACTATATACTGCATACTTACTGAGTTGTATCTTGTATCTTGGGGAAAAGATAATCCAAAACTATGAAACTTTGAGAAATCTGCATAGGCCGGCGGGCGCTCGTGCCTTTGGGACTTCTCTTCACAAGGCATATATAAGCACAGCAAAAAAGAGAAAAAGGGGAACCATAAAATGATGAAAAACAGTTGGTTGATGGGGGGACAAGGAGCCAAATTGAAGGATTGAACAGCCGATTTAACTAGTGGGGAGTTCATTCGTGCTCATAAAATCTTTTAATCGTAAATTTCAACTCTTGGGTCTCTCTTTAGGTACATGTATGGGATTTTTCCGCTACTGTACTGCAACAAGGCTTGTTCATTCAGAGTAAAGATGAGAAGACACGAGAGACACAGTGCTCAAATCTTTTCATAATCTCTGTTGCCGCCTTCTCTTGTGGATGGCGCTTGTCGAAGGATCCGGCAGTAACCTACACAATAATTGGGAATCGATATATGTATACCGGCAAGTTAGGTCGCAATTTTGAATTCGCAGTTAACGTGTGTTGCAGTTGTTGTCAGTCTAGCTGAATATGCGTAACCCACAAGTTCGTATTTTCTCGAAATATTTCGGAGTTAGAGTATTCATCTTCAATCTCTTCAACATTGATTGATTGAAAACCAAGAAGATAAGGAATCCTCCAAGACCATATGCTCTCAGCAATTCTAATTACCAATCATCTCTC
>Ga0115005_10004826_pt1 | contig 10664 bp, 7 predicted proteins | sample ArcOceMetagenome_FD_87163 | JGI IMG/M metagenome (GOLD analysis project Ga0115005, IMG submission 87163) | Marine eukaryotic phytoplankton communities from Arctic Ocean - Arctic Ocean - Greenland ARC118M Metagenome | ecosystem: Environmental > Aquatic > Marine > Oceanic | place: Arctic Ocean...
CACTGATAATCAATTGATTATTTTGTGTGGCTAGTTTCAATTTGATCGGACACATCTTATCTGAGGTTGCCTCGGCTGCATTTTTAAGTAGATTAATTAGCACCTGTTCGAGGAGTACAACATCAGCCCATAACCTTACCACCTGGTTGTCTACTTCAATCGCAGGCTCTGAGAATAATGTAACCAGAGCACCAACAAACTTGTCGCTAGCAAACCATTTGGCATTAAGAGTAAAGTGCTGAAAAACGGTGGCATAACGCTGTACAAACTGTTGCAGTGAGTTACTACGGTCTACTATTACCCCAAGGGCCTTCAAAGAACGTTGGTCATCAGTTGCAAGTTCAGACAAAGATTGAGCCAGAGATTTGATAGGTGTCAGTGAATTATTAATTTCGTGACTCAACACCCGAATAATTTGCTGCCAGGACTGCTGCTGATTTTGGCGTAGTGCGGATTCAATATTAGTCAGGATAACTAAGTGATATTTCTGTTCGTTTTGAACGAAATGGCTTTGCCTTATTTGCCAACGCTGACTTTGTTTCTCGTCTGTCGCTTCCCAGCGTTGAGATTCATTTAGCTTCAATCCCAAATGTTCGCATGAATAATAACGAAGTGATTGCCAAGGCTTTTGGATATGGGCTGAAAATGCCGAATTTGCATGACTTAACGTCAATTTTTGATCAAACACCGCTATCGGGGTATCAAGCTGCTCCATCAAGTGGTAAATCAAATAGATATGCTGATCGTACACTTGCTTACGCTCTTGTAACCCTTCAGCAAGATTGCCGATTTCATCAAATAAGTCGTGCACAATGCCGTTTTTATAAATGCTCTTGGAGCGCAGACTGTAATCCTCTAACCGTATTGCTTCAACCAAACTGGTCAGGCGGTAAAAAAGGTTGATTATTTGTTGATAAAAAGAATGTCCCCAAAGCGTCAACGGGATCAAAAATAGGGTGAAAACAGTAATAACAATCAAAGTTGATACATCAAGCAGGAACATTATCCACCCGACAAGTAGAGGTAATATTAGCAAAATGGCCCAAAAGACAAGCTTGAGCTTTGATTCAAATGATGAGAATTGACTAGGCTTTGATGCCATACTTTTCCAGTCTTCGATATATTGCACTGCTACTGATACCCAATAATTCGGATGCCTCAACAACAGAACCATTAGCTTGACTCAGTGCCATCTTTAATAGGTGTTGTTCAGCCTGATCCAATTTCATTAAAGGCATCTTGGAGGCCTGCTCTGGTAGACTTCTCAATTGAAGATCACTAGCTCGAATTACATTATCATTACACAACAATACCGCTCGCTCCATCACATGGCTCAGTTCGCGAATATTGCCAGGCCAACCGTAACTTAGTAATTTATCCTCAACATCATATTCGATTTTGATTTCGGACTGTCCATATCGAGTGCAATGGTTAGTAACAAAGTGACGGGCTAAAGGCATGATATCTTCAAGCCTTTCCCGTAAAGCAGGAACACGCAACTCAATGGTGTTCAAACGATAAAATAAGTCCGGTCTGAACTCCCCTTTTTCCAATAATTGTTCGAAATCAGCATTAGAAGCACTGATTAGTCTGACATCCGCTTTTTGGGTAATACTTGAGCCGACCATTTCGTATTCACTGGATTCCAATACTCGTAATAGTTTGGCCTGTTGTAGCAATGGAATACTGCCTATTTCATCTAAAAATAGCGTTCCGCCACTGGCCATTTCGAATCGTCCAATACGGTTTTCTTTAGCGTCGGTAAAGGCGCCTTTCTTATGGCCAAACATCTCGCTTTCAAATAGGCTCGCGGGGATTGCCCCCATATTTACAGTGACAAAACTATTGGTATTTCTAGAAGACCATTGATGAATGGATTTAGCGATACTGGATTTACCGGTTCCATTTTCTCCGGTCAGCAATATGGTAGCGTCTGTTGTTGCGAGACGTTCAATCTCCCCTAACAATTTGACCATAGGCTGAGATTGCCAAATCAGTTGTTCTTGTTGCAGTTCCACATTATGTTGACGTAAATTCTGATTTTCTCTTTGCAAACCTGACAACTTCATCTGCTGTTTAACAACCTGCAATAAACGCTGATTATCCCAGGGTTTTCCAATAAAATCCCCCGCACCTTTTTGCATAGCTAAAACAGCCAAATCGATACTTGCCCATGCAGTCATGGCGATAACAGGGACATGAATATCGTTACGACGCAATCGCACCAGAAAATCCAAGCCCTCTTTGCCAGACGTGGTGTCCATAGCATAATTCATGTCCAGCAGAATAAGATCAACAGAGTGTTGCTTCAGCAACTCAAAACCTTGTTGCGGTGATTCAGCCTCAATTGTCTGATATCCGTGATTGCTAAGCATAAATTGAGCACTTAAGCGTACATCAGGCATGTCATCAATAATCAATACTGTAGATGTCATTATTTGTTCAATCCAATATGCAGGTCATACTGTTATTATGTTGATATTATCGAGTGATAGTTGTCACTGGATAATAATATTCTAGGTTATTCATTTCTCAGGGCTTTCACTGGGTCTTCCATTATGACTTTTCTAGCGGGTAAATAACACGCCAGATATGATACCAACAGCAGCACGAACATTGCACATACGATTGTAATCACATCCAGTTGTACCATGCTTGTCAGTTGTTGCCTGGCCAATAGAAAAAGCAAACCAACTAACACTAAACTCCCCGCTAATCCTTGCAAAACAGGTTTTAGACTCTCTTTTAGCACCATATTCAAAATGCGATGGGTTTTAGCGCCTAGCGCCAGATGGATCCCCAGTTCATAACGTCGCATCTGAATACTGTATGTGAGTACCCCATAAATTCCGGCAGCAGCCAGCAATAACGCCAGAGCCGCCAGGGTAATCGTCAACCCTGCCGCCAATTTATGTCTATAAATAAGGGCATCGTGCATTTGAGCATGGCTCACCAGAGTTCGGAGTCTCAACTTCGGGTTGATGTTTTCTAAAAGAGTTCGTATTGTCTGCTTATCTAAGATGCCGTTTTGTTTTAACCTAATTTCAAGTCCCAATTCTCTAAATGGTGAATAGGATAAATAATAACGATAAAAGTCTGTCTGATCTTTATGGGTAGGACTGTAATAGTCCTTAACAATACCCACTGTTTGGTATAATTTATCTCCCCCTCCAACAGCAAATGATTTTCCTATTGCATCACCATTTGGTGCTAAGTGATGCGCCAAAGACTCGCTCAATATGATTTCATTAATATCGTCTTCTGAACTGGTTTCTTCGGTAAAAGTTCTGCCTTTGACAAACGGTAATTTGATTACGTCGAAGTAGTTATGATCAACCAGACTCGTTGCAAAACTACCCAATCGTTGCTGTTGTGCACTTTTGAGTTGAATACTAAAAGCGCCTTGAAAAATGGTAGGTGCAATGGTTCGAGCCACATCTGCAACTTGAGGAAGTTGTAATAATTTGGTTTTCACTTCACTGGTCAGTAAATTAATCTGAGCCGAACTGTCGTAATCTTCTGATGCTTCAAATCTCATGTAACTGATATTTTTTTGGTTGTATCCCAGGGGCTGAAATACGGTTTTCAATGCTTCCTGAATAATCACCGATGCCCCAACTAGCAACAAAGATGCCAGTGTCACCTGCGCAATGATAAGAATATGTCGCGTGCGCGAAGATACCTGCAAACCACTGCCTTTACCACTGGACTGCAGCTGTGATTGCAACTTGGCATAATTCACCACTCGGCTCGATAATTTGGCAAATATGGCCGCAAGCGTGAGCACAATAAAAAAGGTAAAAGCGAGAGTGATACTATCAAGGCCCAATTCTGTGATTCTGGGTAGCTGCTTTGTCGCAAGTTCCTGAAGCAATACAAAGCCCCATCCTGCTACTAAGAGCCCTAATAATCCGGCAGCAGCACACAACAATATACTTTCAGCAAACATAGAATAAAACAGGTGTGAAGGTTTTGCGCCCAATGCCGCTTGTATCGCCATAATACGCTGTTTTTCAGCGGCCCGAGACAAAAATAAGTTGGTAACATTTGTTATTGCAATCAACAGCAATCCCACTACACCAGCAAGCAGCAATAATGCGATATTTCTGCTGTCACCAATAATTAACTGTTTTAGCGGTATTAATATTGCCCCTGCAGTGTCGCCAGCCCTTGCCTGGTCACTGGTAATGTACTCATCATTAATCTGACGGCTCAGTGATGTAATTGCCTGTACCTTGGTTATCCCATCTTTAAGCTTGCCCATACCCGTTAATGCACGTGTTTGAATCCCCCAATCAGCTGGGTCTAAACCCTGAAAGTCCCAGGGTAGCCAAAGTTGAATTGCTTCGTTGTTTCTGTTGCTAGGGGCATGAAATGTACTTGCCGTCACACCAATAATTTTATAACTCACATCACTGATCATTAGCTTCTGGTTTATAATGTCTGGCTGACTTTGATAGTGATTTTTCCAAGTATCATAGCTCAGTACTACAACAGGTTGATGTTCGCCAAAACCCTCATTATCGCTTATGCTCCTACCCAAGTGCATTTCTGGCTGCAGTAATGAAAAATATTCTGCCGTGACATAATTGGCCAAAACACTAGGTTGTTGTGGATGGTTGGAAATTTGTCCTTTTACATCCCTTAATAAAGCAAATTCAGAAAACTCTTGCTGCTGCTGGTACCACAAAACCATGCCAGGTGTAGACTGAGCCCCAGCGTAGATAATACCTTCTTCAATGTACGTTTGCTGCAATACCATAAGTTTGTCGGCATCAGGGTAAGGCAGAGATTTTACCAGTAGAAGATGATTCAGATTGAAAATACAAATTAATGCCCCTAGGGTTACCGCGAGTGTAGTAATCACGGTTACTGAGAACCCCGGTACCTTTAACAGGCTATTGGCGGCCAGTTTAAGTTCATGTTTGAGTATTTTCACACTGCCACCTTCAACATCAGCTCTTGGGCCATACGACCATCGAGAAGATGCAACTGGCGTTTTGCCATATCAGCATATCTCGGGTCATGGGTCACCATACATATGGTCGCGCCGTCGTCATTAAGTTGCTGCAGCATTTCCATCACCGCATCACCATTTTGAGAGTCCAGGTTCCCTGTTGGTTCATCGACCAATAAAATTGATGGATTTCCCACCAACCCTCTGGCGATCGCAATTCGTTGCTGTTGTCCTCCAGACAATTGATTAGGTTTATGAGCGGTTCGATGTGACATTTTCACTTTGTCCAGACTGGCCATCACCATCTGTTTTATTTCAGATTCGGACACTGCAGGCTCTCTATAACGCAACGGTAGTGCGATATTGTCAAAAACACTTAGCTGGTCAATGAGATTGAAGGCCTGAAAAACAAACCCGACTTTCTGGTTTCTCATTTCCGCTCTTTCGTTAACCTGCAGGTCACTGACGTCTTGACCTTCAATAAAATACTGACCGCTTGTAGGGCTATCTAATAAACCAAGAATAGATAACAGGCTTGACTTTCCGCAGCCAGACGGCCCGGAAATTGAAACATAGTCCTGATTAAATATCTCCAACTCAACACCACGTAAGGCGTGAGTTTCCATTTCATCTGTTGCAAACACTTTACATATGTCGCGCATCAATATTTTAGCTTGTGTGGTCATGGTCTAATCCTGTGTCTAAAGAGTTAAATAGTGCAATTCAGTTAGTGATCGAAACAGTAGATACATCTTGCCAACGAGACACGTCTGACAGGATATAAGATTCATTGGGTTCAGCTCCAGCCAGAATTTGAATAAATTCTCCCGTTTCTTGTCCGTAGCGGATATCAACTGCGTATGCTTGTGCTTGATCGGTCTCTAATCTAAATAATGAAGTGAGAGAATTTGGTGCCGCATTAACAGGCTTCTGCAAGTACAGAACATTTTTCAATTCGCCTGTGGCAATGACACCATCTATGTTGAGTTCAGGCCTTGCGTTTTGAGGCAGTTCGCTTTCCAATGCAACTTCTACGGCAATGGTGTTTTGAGTGACCACAGGACTAATACGACTTACGCGGCCTTTTATATGCCCAGCACGGGTATCAATTACCACAGTTTGGTTGACTTTCACCTGCTCCATTTGAGATTGTGACACATTAAGCATTGCGTACAGATTATCAACGCTACCCACTAGCGCCACCTGCTGACCGAATGCAACCGTTTGTCCCAACTCAACAGGCAAGCTCTGCAGTACTCCGTCTATACCCGCCTTAACAGTCAACTTATCAAAACGCTGCTTTATCGCTAAAACGTTTTCTTGTTGTTGCTCAATGAGTTTTGTTTGGATCTCAAGGCCTTTTTGCTGAACTTTTACAAGCTGACTGGAACGCTCCTCATCAATTTCAAGTCGACGGGACAACTGCCTTAAATCCAATTGCGAACGCTTAAATTCAATTCCAGATATAATGCCCATTGCCACAAGCTTTTGCTCGGCTTCCACTTTTAACTGTGCGATTTCAAATTGCGCCAATAACTGTTCTTTTTCGGCTTTTTGCGACAATAGTTCTCTTTGTTGATTCAGCTGCAACTGCAAATAATTAGTATGCCGATTTTCCAGCTCTCGAATTTCATCTTTTACCTGCTGTTCTATTTCAGGATTGGTCAAGCGGACTATAATGCTTTCAGCTGTAACTAACGCACCCGGTTTGAGTATAATTTCGTCAACTGTGGCATCGGCTGGCGCAGCCAACAGCCGTTGAATTTTTGACTTCAACTTCCCATAACCTTCAACTTGCATTGACAAGTTACCTTGCTGAACTTTGCCAATCCAAATTTGTTCTCTGGAGATTTTTTGAGAGCCTGAAGGCTGAGACAAAGACCAGGCACTCACCAAAATCAATATTGCCATTGTTAAAAATACTAGACTTCGCTTCTTGGAAGTGTGTTTAACGTTGGTTGTTTTCTTAATGTCCATACATCCTCTGTTTCGCATAACTTGTTTATCAACGTCATTGCTATATCAAGTTCGATGCCAAAACGTATCCTATTGTTTTTTATGGATTAATATATTTATAAAAGATATGGATTTGCGAATTCACAAGAAAAATTTATGATATTGCAAATCACATGAAACTGTATCAAACAGCATGTATGGAGTAATTGTCTTCTAAGTGATGTTTGATAATAGCTGTGTTTTTGTTGTGGCAACTTGTTAAAACACACAACAATGGCATGATAATTTGCTGCATGAGCATCGATATTAGTGAGGTGTAAAGCAGACATCCTCGGAGCTCAGTTTTCAAGCACTTTATACATGTCGATTTGACAAAACAGTAAAGCCGAATCCGCTATAAACGGTTGATATTTTGTCGGTGATGAGGATATCTGTTCGGATTAAAATTTGAATCTGAACACTGCTCTAAGCCCATGAAATTGTGAGCATAAAAATTCTAAAATTTCGCAATGTTTGAAACTGGTTCGCATCAAAAAGGTCAGCCTTGAGCACATTAGACTATAGTCTAAAAAAGGCAGCTATCGACCCATATAGCTGACGTCAGAGGATTCAAACTATCAAACCATATTGAGCCAAAAATCATCATGCGATTAATCAAATTTGACTGACGGCAATGCGATCAGCGGACGGTGGGGTGATTAGTTTCTCAATCATTTTAAACACCAACTTGCGCGCTGAAAGCAGATATCTAACGCCAAAAACAGCGGCGAAAATTCATTACTGCCTCAGATAAGTCTGTTTGAATAAACACAGTTGAGTAATAGACGAAAAATAACCGACTTTCACTCCCTCAAGGATATAAAAGAGAGGTAAATATGGAAAATATCAGGAAAGACGTATTTTCCTTTTATGAAAAATGAGGTTTTATTTTACCTACACTCTGATTTGTTTACAGGGTAAGTTCACTCATTATTTTTATAAAAATAAAGGTAATCAAATTGAATGGTGGGGTGCTTAAGGCACGCCCACTATAAATTGATAGAACTTTTACCACTTCTACAACTTAGGCGAAAAATCTGTGGTTTGCATAAATACCACATCAATACTGTCTACTAAGGCACCCTTTTTTCTTGATGCTTGGTATGCCTTTACCCATGCTGGATCAGCAATAAATGTTTGCCATTTTTGTTTGGCGTCTTGTTCGCTGTCGTGCTCCAAAATATAGATTAAGGTGTTGCTCGATTCGGGTGCTGTCGTTGGAATCCAGTAGGCCACTACTTTCATATTAAGGCGTTCAAAAATACTATGAGTATGCTCGCGAAATCGAGTTTGTAATTCAAGCAGTTTGCCTTCGTTAGTATGATAAGTGCGCAGTTCATAGACCTTCTGTTGGCCGTGTGCTTGGGCACTAGTGGCCATAATCAGTGTGGACAATAGAAGCAACTTTACTAAAACTATAAACCGATATTTTTTCAACATTAGATGGTTAACCTTTTGTTTTTTCTTGATTGTTATCTTTATACGCCTATCTTGGATGAATGTGGGGCAGATTACAATTGTTAGCGAATTAACAGAACAGTCAGTAGCGCGATTTTGCAATAGTCTGGATGTTTGCCGAAGTCCTTCTTTGTTGGCTCTGCTGGGTCGAACAACAGCGGGATGCGCTTTTTTTAAAAAAAGCATTAAGTTAAAACAGTTGAGTAATAGGTGAGACATCGCCAATTTTCACTCCCTCAAGGATATAAAAGAGATGTCAATATGGAAAATATGAGGCAACATGTACTATGGTTTTATGAAAAATGACTTTTTATTATATATACAGGTATCGGGCGAAGTAGTCAGGTGGTTTTCCACCGCTATTTATAAGATATAGAATACAATCGTTTTAACTAGTCACTTCACTAAAATGAACAATAATCATAGGGTTTGATGGAGATATTCAATACCATAGGAAATTGGATTACCGAGCATGAGGTTATACTCAGCGGCGCGGTTGCCATATGCGCTTTGATCGGTTTAGTTTGGACGGCTTTAAGTAGATTGAAGCGGCAAATGACTGATAGCCGCAATAATGCTACAGATATAACAGCCAATTTGAAAATCCAGCCAATCACCCTTACTCAGCTAAGTTCACCAGCGCCATATCCAATTCACTACGTTGAAAGCGACGGCTTGCGTATAGCCTACGCCAAGCTCGGCAAAGGCCCGCACAATATTCTCGTTGCGCCGGGCATCATCTCCCACCTCAATATTTCGTCTCACCTGCCCCCTAGCAGAGATACGGCGGCGGCTATTGGTGAATTCTCAAACATAGTGATTTTTGATAAACGAGGACAGGGCCTATCTGACCCGTGCCCTCATGTCCCTAACCTTGATGAACGGGTACACGATATTAAAGCGGTCATGGATGCAGCCGGCCAAGATAAAACGATTTTGTTCGGCGTATCCGAGGGCGGAGCCATGTGTATAAAGTTCGCTCTTGAATATCCGGAACGGGTAAAAGGGCTAATTCTTTTAGGTTCTACAGCAAGTTGGTTACAGAAACCGGACTTTCCCAGTGGGATCGAAGAGGCAATGCTTGACGCCCTTGCGCCCGCTTGGGGAACGGGAAGCTTAAGGTATATCTTCTTTCCTAGTATCTCTAAGGAAATGATGGATGATAAGACGTACCGAGCATGCGAACGGCTAATAGCGACGCGTGAGTCAATAAAACGCTTAACCGAGTTTATGAAAAATGTTGATGTACGGGATATGCTACCTAAAATAGAATGCCCTACGTTAGTGCTACATTTTTCTGGCGATATGTCGGTTCCTGTACGTTTGGGCCGGGCAATGGCCGATGCAATACCCAATGCTGAGTTTTTAGAGCTACCGGGAGTTGATCACGGCGACTTATCATCAGCGCCGGAAGGTGTAGAGCGAGTGCGAATTTTTGCAGAGTCAATCGTTTAGTTTACTAATGCCACATACTGATCAGGTTTGCACTAAACCAAAGCACGCCCAAACAAAGGCAACTCACTAAGGCAAAACCTCGGCCCCAGTTCAATCTTCGATTTCCAGAAAGCCTTACCCTTCTTCAACTTACCGCCAACCCCACCGACCCCTTTTGGCACTGAAGCGACGTATAGGGAACGTTTCTAAATATGATTTTAGCAGCAAAATACAGCAATATAATTCTTCGTTCGTATGTCAGCTTTGTCGGAAAACTTGCCGTTAGGATACCAACAGATAACATCAAAAAGTCTAAAGGTATACAGATTGCTTGAACGGCTCCTGATCGTTCAGACTTGCCATACAAATGGTTTCATCGACTATAATCTTGGGCATAGCAGCCAATCGCGGCCCTTTCAAAGTATGAAGATCTATTGTCAATTGCCATCTAAAACATTATGAATATACACTTTACATATCCAGCAACTTGGCCATACTGAATATACAGCTTGTATATGGGTGGATGAAAATGGTTCAAACAAGAGTATTTAAAAGCAATCAGTCACAAGCAGTTCGCTTGCCTAAAGCGGTAGAAATGCCTCAAGATATTAAAGATGTTGATGTAGTGGCTATCGGTAACACGCGTATTATTTCTCCCGCTGGGTCCGCATGGGACGAATGGTTTGAAAATGATACTGTTTCAGATGATTTTATGGCCGCCCGAAAACAACCAGAAGCGCAGAAAAGAGAGGCGTTTTAGTGCTGAAATATATGTTGGATACAGATATGTGTATTTTCACAATCACACGTAAACCAGCAC
>Ga0115005_10004827_pt1 | contig 10663 bp, 8 predicted proteins | sample ArcOceMetagenome_FD_87163 | JGI IMG/M metagenome (GOLD analysis project Ga0115005, IMG submission 87163) | Marine eukaryotic phytoplankton communities from Arctic Ocean - Arctic Ocean - Greenland ARC118M Metagenome | ecosystem: Environmental > Aquatic > Marine > Oceanic | place: Arctic Ocean...
GCATTTTTTGGTTTGTTTTAGTTTGAAATGAAGGATGAAATTACTTTCAGTGCGATAGATGTAATTTCCCTTTATGATTTAGTTATCCATCTGATCACTATACATATTGTTCAATGTCAATGGTGCTTTTTCCCTCTGCCCACCAACACAAAAATCAATCGACCCCCTTTTTGAGTCATAAATCAAGCTCGACTCTAACGGCTTGGGCAGTTCTCCGTTAGATTCGATGTGTTTGTAGCGCACTGGCTTATGTACTGTCGGGTGAAATCTGACTTTCGTAGCGTTGGCCCGTTGGAAAGAAGGTTTTAGTTCCAGCCGCTGGTTCTTCATCTTTTCTTCGGGTGCGACTACAACAAATGGTTCTTCTGGTCGGGTGCTCGAAAATGAACTATTGGACTTTTCAATTTCATGAGGCATTACAGGGCAAAGTCTTCTTGATTGTACTGTGGGCATTTCGTGGCAACGGTTATCAAGCGGATTCATCTTGGTTGTCACCCTTTGGATTGATGAGATCCAACTTTTGATATGATTTTTAAAAATTTCAAATCAAACACATGGCGCAAATTTGTAAGTGAATTCTGGATGAGCAGACCAGAGGGTACTATCAAAACCTAAGCCTACCGGTAGCTCCAATCTATCTGACAAAGTCGGTAAATTTTCCCAAGCCTTCTGTTTTCATGTTCTCGACAGCTTCTTTCTTTTTCTCATCAATGACCTTTTTCAATTCCAGTGCACGGGCCTTCATACCAGACACCTTTTTCTTGGTCGTTGCCGAAATCAGCTTGTAATCTTCAACATGCATCCAGACGCCATTAAAGTCCTCTAATTCCCCTCTCATGATTCTCTTGATCAGTTTGACTTTTGCCTCTTTATCAAAGTAGACTCCTCCAGATACTCTCAACACCATTTCTTTTCTACAATCTATTTCTTCTACTTCACCTCTACGTAGATATTTCGCATCTCCAAAGGTTTGATTGGGTTCATAATACCCGATGATATCACCAGGCCGTAAGAGCAGTTTTTTTCTTGTATGTTTTGATAAAGTATTGAAATCATCGGAGGAAGAATAATCGTCATTATCTTCTTGCGATTGTGAAATGATTGCGGAATCAAGTGAAAATGGTGATTGACCGTCGCCGCCGTTATCCTCTTTCAATAGCTTCTGCGACAGTTGCCATTCCTGCTGTTCTTTGATTTCTTCCTTGACTTTGGCCTCTCGCTTCTCTCTCAACTCTTTCATCCTCTCGATAGATGTATCTAAAACTTTCTCCATGTATAGCTCCATTGCGCGGACACAAGCCTCATTGCAAAATTCCTTCGTTCTGCGCTTCCTATTGCGCTTTGACGTCTCCTTCAATTTAGTAGGACACCAGCACGGCGCCTCGGTCTCGTCCGAGTCCAAATTCCCATTCCCAGGAGTATCTGTGTCATCAGTTTTTATTTCATTTCCATTGTATAGAAACAGGGATTTCCTGGCAACAAGGGTCCTTGAGCCAAAACTAGTCCCTTCTATGTACTGTATCAGAGCCTTTTCTTCGTTATCCCATGTCTGCGGAAGTTTCAATCCAATCACTTCATCTTGATGGCATTCCCTACATGGGTACCAGTTCACCTTCTTTTTCTTGTTAGATATTTTGTGCCAATAAAGCATGGAAGGCGATTCGACTCTTGTCGGTACAAATGAAGTGTTGACCTTTCTACGAGCTTCTGCTTGAGTTTCATCTATTTGATCGGTTTCCAGTTCGGCTTCGCTTTTGTTGATAGCGCTGGTATCATTTTCGGATGATTTCTGGTGAGAGGGTGGTGGCGGTGATGTCGATGCGGTTCGTTGACGTTTGTTCGCTCCCTTGAACGGTGTGAAGGATAGAAGATCGTCGTCGTCTGATGAATCACTCATGATGGCGAGAGAGATGGAATGCAATAGAGATAAGTTAAGTTCAAAGTGTATTTGGCGTCTTGAATTGATGACCAATGGGATGATGAGGAAGGAAACTCGTGTAAATAGTATTCAAAGCTGCGTAAAATCAATTCGTGTTTCATTTCGTCGTTTAGTGATTTTTTCAAAAAGTGTTATCCGTATCAAGTAGAGGCAGTCAAAAGGCCAATTGATGATATACTGATATACACATCTGAATATTGAATATATCCATGATACGAGAAAATTAGATCTCAAAGATCGCTCCGGAAACAACCCGCCGCCCGCCCCGCATCGCACGCATTGCCGTATGGAAAACGGAAGAATCGAATCAATCGGCACTTGCTCGATTGCTTGAACACAGTTCACCACCAAACAGTTTTGGTACGTACCAATTCATGTACTGAATTGTGGTTTGAATCGTAATTTGTCTTTATGCACGCCACTGGATACTAGCATTATCCCAGCGTAGCCATCATCACATGATGTGGGTACAGAGCTGGTTGGATTGAAATGCACGGAGCAAGATATGTCTTTTTTGGCGAATCGTTGCGAAAATGACGCCTCACTTTCCAATGCAGGTTTGAAGATGTCTTCGCAACTCACGCCGTGGACACAAGAATTTGTCATTGGACTCATTTTAAGAGCATCCTAGGCAGCGTGATCTCTAGAGGCTTGTCACTTTGTTGGAATTGGTCTAACGTGGCTAGTTTAGTTGTTGGGTTTCGCAAACAAAAAATGACGGATGCATGCAACATCATACTCGTATCAATACTCATTTCTTCCCTCTCGTTTCATCCCCACAGAAACAGTTTTAACTAAAGATGATGAATTTTGTTGACGACATAAAAGAATCTGACTACGGATTTATTTTCAAGGTATCCGGACCTCTTGTGGTTGCAGATGGTATGTCTGGAGCTGCGATGTACGAGCTTGTCCGTGTAGGACACCACAAGCTTGTAGGAGAAATTATTAAGCTCGAGGGAGACACCGCCTCCATTCAGGTTTATGAGGATACTTCTGGACTTACCGTAGGAGATCCCGTCCTTAGGAAGAAGCAGCCTCTTTCCGTTGAACTTGGTCCTGGTATCATGGGAACCATTTTCGATGGAATTCAGCGTCCTTTGGAGAGTATTTTCCAAGAGACTGGAGATGTTTACGTACCCAAGGGTGTGGATACCCCGTGTTTGACCCGTGCTATCCGTTGGACTTTCACTCCTTCCGATGTTAGAGAAGGACAGATCATCTCTGGAGGTGATGTCATTGGAATTGTATTTGAGAATGAGATTATTGACCAGCACAAGATTATCTGCCCCCCTAATGTATACGGAACTGTCACCAAGATCAATACCACTGGAACTGATGGAAAGGAGAATTTCCTTGTTGACGATGTTGTCATGGAGGTTCATAACGAGGCACAAGACAAAACCCACTACCTTACTCTTAGTCACTTCTGGCCCGTCCGTCGTCCTCGTCCTATCACTGAGAAGCTTCCCGGTAACCAGCCTCTTATTACTGGTCTCCGTGTTATTGATGGACTTTTCCCTTCCGTACTTGGAGGAACGTGTGCTGTACCTGGAGCTTTCGGATGTGGAAAGACTGTTATCTCCCAATCTCTTTCCAAGTTTTCCAACTCCGATGCTATTGTCTACGTAGGATGTGGTGAGCGCGGTAACGAGATGGCTGAAGTATTGTGTGATTTCCCCGAGCTTACCATGACTCTCACTGATGCGGTTACCAAGGAGGAACGTGAAGTTGGTATCATGAAGCGTACTACTCTTGTTGCCAATACTTCAAACATGCCTGTAGCTGCCCGTGAGGCTTCCATTTACACAGGTATTACTCTTGCTGAATACTTCCGTGATCAAGGAATGAATGTTTCTATGATGGCTGACTCAACTTCTCGTTGGGCTGAGGCTCTTCGTGAGATTTCTGGACGTCTAGGAGAGATGCCTGCAGATTCTGGTTACCCCGCTTATCTTGGAGCTCGTCTTGCTGCTTTCTATGAGCGTGCTGGCCGTGTATCCTGTCTTGGATCCCCTGATCGCGAAGGTACCGTTACAGTTGTGGGAGCTGTATCTCCCCCTGGTGGAGATTTCTCTGATCCCGTTACAGCTGCTACTCTTTCTATTGTACAGGTGTTCTGGGGACTTGATAAGAAACTTGCCCAGCGTAAGCATTTCCCTTCCGTTAACTGGCTCATTTCCTACACCAAGTACATGCAGGTACTCGAGCCTTTCTTTAACAAGATGGATCCCCGTTACTCCTACCTCAGAAATCAGGCTCGTACCATTCTTCAGCAGGAGGATAACTTGTCTGAAATTGTGCAGCTTGTAGGAAAAGAGTCGCTCTCTGAGGATCAAAAGGTTGTCATGGAAGTTGCAAAGCTCATTCGTGAGGATTTTCTCGCACAGAATGCTTTTACCGAGCATGACTACACTTGTCCTCTCGACAAGTCTGTTGGTATGCTCTCTGCAATTATTCAGTTTTATGATTTGTGTCAAAAGACAATTGCTGACAGTCCTGCTGATGCTAGGCTCACTTATGCACACATCAAGACTGCTCTTGCACCAGCTATCCAGAAGATTGTTGATGCAAAATACATTGATCCCAAGACTCCCACTGCCGAAATTCGTAGGTTTTACGGCGACTTGAATGAGATGCTTCAGAAAGAGTTTCAGACCTTGTGCGATGGTATGTAAAGGATGAACATGATATTACGATAGTTGCAAGAATGGACAACAGATTTATTATTAAAATTGAAATAAATGCCTTTTCACGCGGCGCATTTTAAAACCTAAATATTATAATGTGAAATGAGATATGTTGAATGTGTAAACCTTTTTCAACAAATTCGCCAGTAGTGTAGCGTAGAAATTCAATTTCAAATGAACGCGCAGAAAGAAGCCCAATCATCACACACTTTCATGAATTAGCAGCAACTCTCTGGCCACGCGTCTTAGTCATAATAGACTAAAGGATTGTTTTCTAAAATTTGAGCGAGATTGTTAGCGTTTTTTTGGCGCTTTGGCCACTGGCCAGGTTTTTGGTATGCGTAGAAACAAGTAGCAGACAAAATTAGTTGCGTTCATGAATCACACATGCATGGTGTAGAAGAGCAGGGATCTGGTACTTTGATAGTAGGAGGTTTGATTCATCAGCGTACTATGTAATCAGCACACCACAGTCTTGCATATATTTAACTAGATAACTTTAGTTCTAAGACTTATGCATGCAGCGTTATGTCTAATTGGTAAGATCTTTTTACTCAATCCATTTTTGGCTGATTTCGACTTAAAATTCTACAGTAGTGTGTAGTACTACGATACCACAGACATGAAACAAATTCAAAATAGAGAAAAAATGGCGATTTGGAAAGGTACATATTCTGAAGATACTGTCAATTAGAGATAACGTCGGGTCATCCTGCCTCTTCTTCTCGGGCATTGCATTTGGTAAAATTCTGATATTGCAAAACGAGGACTTTTTTAAATTGTTTATAAACACTTTACATCCCCCAGATGTGATTATTTCCGTACCAGAACTACGAGTACAAGTACACGTAGTACTATTTAAGAAATCCCAAATTCAAACCTAGCTTTTCTGCGGAGCATTCTCCTTCCTCGCGGCATCTTGTAATAATTCTGTATCTACTTCCCCAGTCGGAATCTGAATATATCTCACAACGCTTCCCCGAATAAAGCAATTCTTGAGCGCCAGCAGTTGCGGATATTTTTGCTTGTCAACCACTTGTACATTATTGAGTTTCACATTGAGATATTGGTCGACGCTGTGCAGCGTTCCGGTCAGGACTACATCGTTTTTCAGTTCGACTGCCACTTCCTTTCCGACTAAGGTTTTAAAAAATGAATAGAACAACTAAAGGAATTTGATGAATGAGTGTTGGTCAAAGCGTAGTAATTCGTCCTGAGAGCATGTGAATATATGATTGGGTAGTCCGAGCCGAGTCAGTCAGTCCAGATTTTATGGAGGGACTGCGAACAAATTACTCACCATCTTGATGCGTTCAAATTGAAATAGGGATAGTGAATTATACCTTTGCTTTTATCTGAATTCTAATGAAGCGTGTCGTCTGGTTGTTGTTTTTGTTGGTTGTTGGCTTGTCTGGATTGTGGGGTTTGTGCATTGTCGTAATTTCGTTGTAGTGCGTTTATATATCAAAATTTGGCAAAAATGAACAACTCAATGTTCAAGTAAGCCCTTGGTCGCGGGTTCAAACCCCGCCTCGCGCAGTAACTTCGCACGTGTAACTCAGTGGTCAGAGTGAGGGTCTTATGGAACACCTTTTGCACTTTTTTATTGCTACAGATTCCTAAACAATTGTGAAAATTGCATGTGCTGGGCGTAATGTTGTGTTTGAATACTACAAGTAGAAGAATGTGTTCTTATCATCCAGAAATATGAGACCATCAAGAGTACCCCCAAGTAAACTTTACAATGTGTGGAAGTGTTGAATTGTCTTGATCGAGGTCGCCTATCTTCACTACACGCGTACTCGTACTAGTACTGTCAGGATATTGCTCTTAATTGTTCATCCCTTCTTCAGTCATTGATACTACTTCCTGCGTGTTCCTTCAAATATAGATTGAAAAACCTGGCATACTTTGTTTCGTTCTTGGGACATGATTTGCTTCAATGCCCCTTTGGAAGTTTGATATTTCAAGGACTGAAGAGTACGTGTAGTACACACTACTAAATTGTCATTTTACTTTTTGAGACATCTCATTGTGCATAACCCTTGCCATGCAATTAAAACTTTTGGACTTGTGAGCCTGCCTTTCCGTAAATTATTAATTGCACATGCAGTCTGTTGCTGTTGGCATTATTGGCGTCAACCGTCACATTTAAAAAATTGATCATGTTTCTACCTGACTGACGGGGATAATCTGAAATCAGACAACGTGGATGCCTCTCCTCTCTCTCTACAACTTCAAACTCTATCTGTATGCGACGACCCGGCGGCACCCGAATAGATTTGAAGCTTTTTTAGACTCCTCGAACTTCGCATTAGGAATATTCAAACAAAGCATCTTATATTTGAATATCATCGCCTAATTGTACAGAACATTTAATTCGTTTGATTCCGAAGGTGCGTGCTTGTGTTGTTTACACCGTAACGTGCCGGAAGGTTCATTGAGCTTGTCTAGTGGAGTCTTAATTTAGCTCCTTTTCCGGTCGATTCATTCATTTAACAAATCCTTCCGCCTTCCGTTTTCAACACAGAAACATGACAACTCCACAGGAAATCTGGACTACACGGCTCCAGAGGGAAATCTTAGCACTCGTAGACGAATCAAACGAAAAGAAAGATATCGGTATTCTACCCGCATTCATTAATTATCATAAGCATGATTTAGACATCGCAAGAGGTACCTGCAGCGTGAGTTTTGCCATCACCGTCGAAGGCATCGATCGCGCACCGACGTCGCCATTAGTCGACAAAGGCTTGAAGGCAAAGGTCGACGCAGCACTTGGGGAAGAAGACAACGAAGAGCAGTCGAATACTGGTAATGATGACGAAAGTACCAAGACGGAGGAAACAGATTCCACTCAACAGACATCCAATATCTCTGAACCTTCCACCTATAAAGCACAAATCATTGTGATGTTCGATGCCTCGCGTACAAATTCATCATCTACATCGTATCCATTTTCCAAACCTAAAGCAATTCTCACGTCTGGAGCGGAGCATTTTAATGCTATCAAGATTAACAATGGAGATCAATTATACATTGATTGTGACTGGACTCCAAGTTTGCATTTGAATGATGCCGCATTGAATATCGCACTCAAGATCAGGGAGAGCATCAAGCGCAGTGAACCATGTTTGAAGATTGTAGGAAATGCTAGTGAAAATCAGGAGGACGATTTGTTGCAGGAGGTCAGAAAGGACATTAGTAAAGCAGGAGCAAAGGTTTCATCTTTCTTTTCAGATTTGAAGAGTAAGGCATCTGCAGTTGCAGAAGAGTTAGATCATGCTGTAGGATCAGGTGCTTCAGGTTCTAGTGCCGAAGCTGTGAATACTTCTCCTCCAAAAGCCAAAAGGAAAGTCCTGAAATTTCCGAGAAAGGAGAAGGCTCGCAAGCCTGAATCAAAGATAGTAACTCTTGAAAACATTGCAATGGGAGATGAAATTGATCTTGCGACTGAGCCCTGGAACACAGCCGTTGGAATGTATCCATGTAATGCGATACGGCGACCTGCATTCGTAGCTTCGGCAATGGAGGCTTCTGGGCAGAATAATCGTGAAAAGGTAAGAGCTTTTGTAAACGGCGAGGGTGGCAGTGAAGCTGTTGTCACTACTAGTGGTTATGATCAGCAGTGTTCAGCGGATAACTATATGATGCTTCATTCGGGTGGCTTGCGCGAGGTGGGTTCGGTTTTCCGAATGATGCTATTATCTATCATGCCATGCTGCGTTATGGAATGTTCGGAAATACTCAGCTTTATCCTTGTCTGTTGTTTTAGGTCGCCACTGCTGGATTAGGTGGTGCAAGTTCAATGTTCAGATCATTCACGAAATCGGCAAAAAGTGTCTTGGAAGAATCCTTCTTGATGCTTACTGAAGAGCTCATCATCGAAATCAGATGCAATAAGTTCTCTGTCGCCAGCGCCACTGTGAGCTTTGCAATTCCAGTATCACACCTGGCCAAACTCAAATTCCGCCGTGAAGAATCACTTTCTCTCTTCTTCAAGCAAGCACCTGATGACCCTATTATTTACATGTGTATTAGCAGCGCTGAGGCTGTGAAACAGATACAGAATATTTTGAAGAAGCACGGTGTGAAGGGCAAACATACCAATGCGACTATGCAAAAAGCAGTTCAAAGCGCTGTGGAAATGATTGAAGCCATAAAAAGTATGGAAAAGGAATTACAGGAAGATCCAAACCCTCTCAAGGAGAAGGTCACATTTATCATGGATTTATACAGACAAGCAGCAGAGAAATTCGAGTTGGCAGGAGATGCACGGCATGAGGAAGCCATGTCTCATATGCGTGATTTCTTGGCCAAGCCTCTTGTTGCCAGCATATTAGATGGAAGCTTTGAAAAGAAAGAAGTGGCAGCTGAAGCTCAGGTAGAGCCACCAGAAGTACAAAAGGAAACTACGAGCGTTCAGTCCCAAAAGGAAGATGTTTCAGAACCGCTTTCGATAAATGAGGTTCCTGAGACAGCAACGGAAAGTGCAGTTCACAAAGATGAAATCATCCAAGAATCATCTCACCATCCAGATGATGTCGATGAAGAGATAGACGAAGATATGGAAAAGGCTATGAAAGCAGCTGAAACCATGCTGCAGGACGCTCACAAGGACTTGGAAGATCTTGGAATTGATGACTTCGAAGATGATGATCGTAAAATTGAAGCATCTGTAAACCAGACTGATCCCAAAGAAGTTGTAGGAGATGATGTAATTTCTGAGTTTGAAGATATGCTGAAAGACGCAGATAAGGAGTTGGAAGAACTTATGGGATCATAGGCGACTCACTATTAATCAAAAGCTTTCTACCCCCACAAAAGCACATTTCTATAATGACTACACGTACAGTACCACATGTTAATCTTCAAATTTAGTATTTTTGTGTTTACTACGAGTACACGTACGTGGTGTATGATACACAGTTTCTAAACAGGAGTGTAAAAATTACGGATTATTGCCAGATTTGATCGCGACTCTTCGTCTCTTGTGGAAAGTACGTGTAAGGTTGTAGCACCTATCAGGAGATAAGATTAAATTCATTAGATATTCAATAGCCAACTAGCCTATCCGAACCATTTTAATACCTTTATCTCTAGACTACTGTAGTACTATCAGATTAGCAACAAAGGGTTTGCCGCATTTCCCAACGATACATATGGATTATCTGTTTGTATCGCCATCGACCAGCTTGCCCCATTCTGATGGCATGAGTGGTCTATCTGGATCACAAAAGGAACTTATCTCGTTCATGCTGTGCTCCAATGCTTTCAGAGCTTTCTTCCAGTCTTCCTTCGACACGCTGCCTACATGTAATCCAGCAGGTTTCACCAAATCAACACATCTTCCAAGTGATAAAAGAGCACCTTCCAGGATCGTTATAACATCTCTTTCCATACCGTTGATATCTTTTATTCTCCGCAATTCGTTATTCAGTGTCTTTTTACGAGAATGACTTGGTTTGTGTAGAGCTTCTATGTGTTCGACTAATGATCTGCGAATTGAGGCAAGCATGAGATAGTTGTCACTCTGAAAGAATTCTCTTTGTTCTACCACGGCTTTCATGTTGACGAGCAAGGGCTCGAGCTCCTCTCCCAGAAGAAAACACTTTCCTAGAAAGACAATTGAATCGTTCTTTGCATATATATAGGGGTACGTTGCGTACTGAAAGCTCCACGAAATCTTGACGATGCCTTGTGCCAGTTCCATATTTGAGAGTTTGTCTTGGTACTGCTGGCTGTCACTAATACAATGTTTGTGTTCGTGAAACACACCATTCATATATTCCATTGCTTGCAACAAACTTTGTTCCGGCGACCGATGATGCACGTCGTTAATATTACACAAATGATACTCCGTCGATACAAGTGTGAAATGCGCGTCAATGGTTTTGTGTTTCAACGCTGTAGTAGTAGGAGAAGCCTCCAACCACTGCGGTATATACTTCTCCTTCACGACATCTGTCACAGACTTGACCGCCTCGTGATCGTTCTCAGATTTGTTGTCAATAAACACAGCTACACCACTCAA
>Ga0115005_10004828_pt1 | contig 10661 bp, 2 predicted proteins | sample ArcOceMetagenome_FD_87163 | JGI IMG/M metagenome (GOLD analysis project Ga0115005, IMG submission 87163) | Marine eukaryotic phytoplankton communities from Arctic Ocean - Arctic Ocean - Greenland ARC118M Metagenome | ecosystem: Environmental > Aquatic > Marine > Oceanic | place: Arctic Ocean...
CACAGCAGAAAGAAGAACGAAAAGCTATGTGGGAAGCACAAAAGCGGCTTGAGAACCAAATCAAGAAAGCAAAACGACAGCAGAGAAAGTCTTTAGAGGCGGTGACCGCTTCAGAAAAAGATTCGGAGCAAAGGAAGATAGAGGAAAGGGAAGAAGGTATGAGAGTAAGTTTGGTTCATGACATGATCGAAGATCAAATAGAAGGATCTAGCTTACAAGAGTCTCAACAACAACAACAGCAACAACATGCCATATTACTACCAGCACACGAACGACACCCTCAACCGATGGGTACGGTACTCGATGACACCATACATACGCCAACACGACCACAAGACAACGTTAGTCACGATGGATCGGCTGATGAAGTAGAACCCCTACTTGCAGCCAACGTGTTGGGTGACTTCGTCGATCAAAATGAAACTCTTCTGCAACATGAAGCTTCTCTTGAAAACGAAGGTATGGAACTCGGGCGTACACCAAGGGACGGACGGTCACCTCTAGCACAGGACACCTGTGACGCAGAGGTAGAAGCCACATGGGTAGGGTTACCTCGCCTCCCACCTGGTTCGGTTGGAAATGCAACGTTGCCGACATCGGCAATTTGTGACAGCATTGTTGAGATAGAGGGCGAAACAAAATTGGACCTACGTGCAGGCAAGAATGGTGGTACTGCAAGCACTGCAGTTATGGTACGAAGGGATCCGTTTCACACAAGAATTTGGATCCCTCGTGGTAGACACGGAGAGAAAATACAACCGTCGCAGTGGAATGGGCCCACGCACACAAGCATGGTGATGCGAAATGCTGTCATTCATGGTTATGGAATGGCCATGAATGTGCGGTCATCGAATGATTTGTCATTTAAAGCACAATTCCAACAGGTTTTGGAAGAATTGCAATTTGTGGAATCACTATTCGGATGGCGCTATGTCGATGTGTCCATTCCAGACGTAAACAAACAGGACAAACTCGAGGCGTGGGTGGAAAGTCGTTTGCGTCGATGGGACCGACGCCATGACGATGCACGGTGGAAACGATACCATGAATTTTCAACCAGAGAATTGTTTAGAGCACACCTTCTTGAGACAGAAGATGTAGAGGACTCCGCTGACCATGAAGTATTCATAAAAGTCCTGGAGGATCGCATCGAGGTGGGGGCGTGGAATCCACAGGTGTGGAGGAGCATAGTTAGCAAACTCAACGCAGCCCATCCCCTGGGTCCCAATGCACTCAACATGTTAACATACGACCACGAACAGGTACAATATCGCGGTCAGCGTAATTTCGAGATTTCTATAACACAATTTTACTCATTTGAGTTTATGGCAGACTTGAATTCGCCTTTGACACCGCATGTTCCAGCACCCCTTGCTGCAGCAGTGATAGATGAAGATCAGTTTGCCGAATGCCGGCGATTTGACTCGGTCCTTCACACGCACCCCAGGTTGCTGAGAACTCGGGCAGTCGAGGGACGCGCAGTGAGAACGTTGGATCGCACACAACTTCGAAAGTTGTCACATGGGTTGACACACGCTACACATCCATCAGGTTTGAAATCGTGTGAACAAAACGATACCCCATCAACCGGCGAAACAAAATTCCAACAATCGCTCGCCTGGCCTGCAGGCCGGTCGGAAGCCGTGTACTTGGAGGCACGCGGAAGAGGGGAAGTTTTACGAGAGTGTCCGCCCTTGTGGACCGCCAGTGACACAGACTCTGAAGAGGATGCGTTGAGTCGCGATGAATTACGAATGCTCACATTGAGACCTTATAGATCTCCTTCCACTTTAGCAATGCGACAAGCCACAATGGTGATGCTAACACAGTATTTCCCAGGCCAACATAACGGTGAGAGCGGACGTCTTCGAGAGGCAATGTTTCCTACCGGACCTGACACTTGGTTTCCGTCACGAGAATGGCCATGGGAGCAATCATGGGAGGACGATGTTCCAGTAGAAGCACAGCGGCAGATGCCGCAGGTTTTGGAATATCTGGAGCCCGACTCGTCTTCCAATTCTTCATCCAACGACATGCCAGGGTTAATAGGTGGGGACTCTTCAGATGCTTCCTCGTCTGACGAGTGGTCTGATGTGCCCGCACTGGTGTCGGACTCCTCCACCTCAGACACGGACACTGGGAGTGAACAATTCACTGACTCAGACGAATTCGAAGAAGACCACGAGGAGAAGAAACGGGAGGACGACGATGATGAAAATGAGGAGGAAGGAGCAGAAGAAGATACAGGAACCACTGAAGAAACAGAAGACACGGAGGAAAGCAATGAACGCAAGGAGGACGAGGAGGATGATAGCACTGATTACGACGCTGGGGATGATGGAGATGATGACGACGCGGAAGGCAACTACGCGGAGGACGCGGCCGACGCGGTGCACGATAACGAAGCACCATCGAAGGGTCCAGCTTTGCTTTCTGCACCCTTACATCCAACTCCAGAATTTTGGGGAGACTACAGTGACTCTACCGAGGACAGTGGAGCAGAGCTATGTCCAATGGAATTGGTACTTTCGATGGAGCCAGCGACCTTCTCTGTCAACGATTGCATCTACTACGATTCAATCATTCAGGGAAGCGTAGGGGATTCGCTGCACCGCATCGTGTTTGACATCCTGGTGGATACAGGCTGCTGTGGATACTCAAATTCAGTAATTTCTCTAAAATTGTATGATGATATTAAATTGAAGTCTCCACATGCGATACAGTCTGAAACTGACTCGCAGAATGATAGGACGATGAAGGCTGCAGGCAACCACGTGATCAGAATTTTGAGCACAATCACGATGGATGTTCGCGTGCGAGACGATTCCCCCGGTTCAAACACTGGTTTCAGTGTGTTGCGCGTAACAGTGAGTGTTGTCAATGTGTTGTCAAAGAATTTTATTTTGTCCGCCCGTGACCTTGCTGGATACGATACAGTAGCCTTTCAGTGGAGAAAAGGATATCTGGTGTTTCGGCACAATGGACGATTGTGGAACCGCCGCGCAGCTACCCTGGATCGACCAAACACCCATGAAATTCGTGTTCCGTGTGTGGATGCAGCGCAACGCGTCATGCCGGCATCGGCGACGCGAAATGCATGTTCACTGAGCCCTTCACCAGACAGAGTTGCATCAGCAGTTTCTACAGCTGAGGAATTGGTAATAAAAGCGCACAGCAATGCTGTGTACAGAATCAAGATACCTAATGCCGTGTATGTCGTGCCACCCTTGCCAAAACGTGATGGCGCGGATGCGGCTCATGGAAGCTATGACCATCCATCAATGATGGAAGTGGAGTCTTCGCTGCCTGCGTCTCCAGCCGGACAGTACATGGTGACAACGTTCAATCCACTTGATTCTGGTCACCAAGAAAACAGCATCTTCACAGAAGCACAGATCGCAGTACCATTCACACATGAGACGTTGGTGGACATAAGGGAAGATCACAGGCTACTGCTGGAGAACCGCACAGACGCAGACATGGTGATCTCCTGCGGTACGGTCATAGCCTATATACAGAGCATTGAGCATTATTATGGCCCTGACGAGTACGGCTGCGTGGCAATGGACATAGGTGCATTACTGGCAGACGTGTCGCAGGATTTGCTCATGTTGAATCCTGGAAGGGAAACAGAAGTGATGATTGATGGCTCGGACTACGATGTACCATTACCGATCGGTGGAGATGGAGTACTGCTGGAGCTGTATCCGTGGTTAACGAACGCACCGTTGGCGGAGGTCAAACAATGGCCAAATTACCGGAAGCCATCGGATGACGACCTAGAGGAGATGAAAGGGTCCGAATTGTGGAAGACCCTGCGCACAACAGAGGTGTGGGAAAAAGCAGACGAGGTGTCTCGAGCAGCGATTGAAAAGATGTTGTTGGATTACTCTTTCTTGTTTTCTAACCGCGCTGCGGCCGGCTCCGTGGATCCACAACTGGTGCAGCATGATGTTGAGCTGGTAGATGACCAGATCATCCGGGCACGGCAGTACCCGATTACAAAAGAGTCACGAGATGCGATACAGGTATGGATTTTAGAAATGTTGGCCAATGGTTTTATACGTCCGTCAAATTCTCCATATAGGTCACCGTTGCTCGTGGTAGCGAAGCTGACCAGCGATGGGAAATGGAAGGGTTGGCGAACTGTTTTCGATGCTCGCCGCATAAATGCGGTGACCAAAGAGTACCCAGGTGTTCCACCTCCATCCACTGAGCAGATTTGGAATGACATTCGTGGTGGACTGTTGTTTAGTACTACTGATTTTAAAGCTGGATTCTACAATGTCAGTATGACTGATCGAGCTAGCAGAATCACAGCGTTCGCAAACCCAACAGATGGACGGCTGTACGAACATGTGCGCATGCCGATGGGACTCATAGGTGCTCCAGCAACGTTTGCTAAGTTGGGCTCCTTGGTGTTTCACGAGTTGATTTCCGTGTGCATGCAGATCTATGTCGATGATTTGTGTGTGTATACGACCGACCTTCATGTAGACCAAGGAAGGTCAGCAGTGCTTCGCCGAAATAATAATTCACCAAAAGGTGATGATCCCTCTGGTGGCAATGCGTCGGGGTGTCCTCCTATTTCTGTGGACGGAACACTTTCAACCTTTTCAAAAAGATTGGACCGGAGTGGTAGAACACCGCCGAAGGAACCACAGCCACGGCAGGCTGAATCAGAAGTAAAAATGAGTAGAGAAACAGCATCGGAAGTGCTGACTGTTCATACTTTGCAATTGGAAGCAGTGTTTCAGAAATGCACAAGAGCCGGTTTGTTGTGCGCTTTAACGAAAACGCACATTGCACAACCGCACGTGTCCCTACTGGGTCATGAGATTGGAGTAGAGGGCCTGAAACCATGTCCAAAGAAGACGGAAGCGATTCGCTTGGCACCATCTCCAATTGATGTGTCAGGGGTACGCAGAGCTTTGGGGTGTTTTGGATTCTATAGAAGATTCATACCTAGATTTACTGAAAGAACAATCAACATAAGAAAGATGTTGAAGAAAGGTGTAGAGTTCGGATGGACACCAGATATGGAGACGGAATACGTCGCTATTAAAGAAATTCTGTCCTCTGCACCTGTAGTACAACCACCAGACTATTCAAGAGAGTTCTTTGTAAATAGTGATGGATCAAAAGTTGGTTTAGCAGGATTCGTATGGCAAAAAGGTGATGATGGTGATGATGACATCCGAGTGATTGGATACTGGTCGAGATCATGCACCGCTGCCGAAGGTAATTACGATGCAAGGGAGCTGGAGACGCTAGCAGTATTAGGGACGTTAACTAAATATAGGGCGGTGCTGCCGCGTAAGTTCACTCTCTACACTGATCATTTGAATTTGTTGAAACTAAAAACATATGTGAGTCACAAAACAAGATTGTCCAGCTGGTCAAATCGATTATCAGTATTCGCTCCAGAGATTAAACACATTGCTGGAGTCAAGAACGTCGTAGCGGACTGGTTATCACGGACGCCCGTGCGACCGAGTGTAGCCCCAATGATCACAGTCATTCGTAGACTACCAATAGACTATAGCATTTTAGATGATGCAGAACCATTTGTTGAGAGTATGGGTAACGTAAGAGTTCGTGAAAGCAAACAAAAGGTGCACTGTCAGAACCAAAACAGAAATGGAAGAAAGTCCATGGAAGAAACAAACTTGCTTCAATCGATGCATTCCTGTGGAATGTGCAACGTGGAAGTTGAAGGTCTTCGGGACACTGAAATTTGGATGTCGCTAGAAGCATGTGATAATGCCCAACGAATCGATGACGCATCGAAACAGAGTGTGCTATCGATGAATTTGGAAATAAATGTGACTGAGGTGGACCCCAGCATTAAAAGAAGAATGGTAGTGGCACCGGCAAGGGTGACCACCAAAGACTTGGAGACAAGCCAAAAACTTGACAAGAGAGGAAGTTGGTATAGGAAATATTACCTACAAGAAGACCAGATACGCCAGTCCGATATGCATTGTCGACGTAATTTGTTGCGTTCCACCTTGTCGACACCAAAGGAAAGGAAAGCCGAAAAGATTTTACTGTTAAAGTATTTCGAGCAAACATTTGGAAATTTGGAAAAATTCCGTAGCAAAGCTTCAATCTTTTATCTACACGTGAATGACGAAACAGGAGTGAAACTGTTAGTATTGAAAGGTAGACCATCTACTGGAGCATTCTCCAAATCTTCTCAAGAAGGCATCGATGACGGAATTGGGAGAATGGGAATCGGTCCCATTTATGTTGGACAATCAATAAGAGATACGCTGTTGTGGTGGTACCATGACAGTTTGGTGGGAAATCACACTGGGATTGACGATTTGTCAATCAAATTGAAATTGAGATTTTATTGGCCAACAATGGTAAAGGATGCCAAACGACACGTACAAAGTTGTCTGCGATGCAAGTGTGCCAAACAACGTAGTAGAGACAGCTGGAGGAACATAGGCCGAGCTCCAGTACCTGGAGGGGTGTACGACACAGTATTCTTAGATTTGGTACACGTCTCTTCTGCAGATGGAGGTTGCACAAGTCATAGAGGTAACACCCATGTGTTGTCCATCGTATGTCGTTTGAGTGGACATTGTTCATTGATCCCTGTGAGGATCTCATTCTCGGACCTACAAAAGGAACGTATTAGCCAACGAAAGATGGCCGCAAAGAAAGCTACGGGGAAAAGAAAAGAGAAACTACAGCTACAAGATACTGGAATCCTAAGTGAGCGGGCAGCAGTCATAGTAGCAGTAAATTTTTATGAAAGAGTCTGTCTGATTCTGCATAAGAAACCAAGAGTGTTAATTTGTGACAACGGAACAGAATTTGCCAACGCACTTCTTAAAAGACTGTCGAAGCTGATGAAGATACGCATGGTATGTTTAACACCGGAGAATCCTCGTGCAAATTATGTAGAACGATTACATTCAGTCTTAGGGCAACGTTTGAAAATTATGACAAACGATGCACTTTTTCCAGACAAGAAAAATTGGGATCAGTTCGTGCCGTACATCCAACATTCGTTGAATCAACGCTCCATAGTGGACCGTCTCACACCCGCACATTGCGTCTTTGGACGCGATGATAATCTCCTGGTAGACGATGTTGAAGGAAAAGTAAAGGAATTAGATTCACTTCAGGAACCGATGCCGAAAGACCGTGAATCACTACAGATTTATGCAGCAGAAATGTTGAAAAGACAAAATTTAGCTGCTTCTCTTTTCGCAACGAAAATATTGCTAGACCAAGAACAAAGGCTCAGCCGCCGTACTAGACAACGGTACCACGAGTTCTTTCCGGGCGACTTCGTGTTATTGAAACGCAGAAACATTGGGTCAAAGAAGAAAGGTTCTTCATCGAAACTTAATTTGAGATGGTCAGGGCCTCATACAGTCATTCGTCGCATACATGCTGCGGATGTGTATGAAATAAAATTGTATAACTCATCAACAACATTGAAAGCACCAACGGAGTTGCTCGCACCTTTAGACTCTGCAGTGTTGGAACGGCCGGCAGAAAATACGATCTGGACATCAGCAGTGCCGAAAAGTGGAGCGGAATTGTTTCCTCAGCAAGGAGATAAGTTGATATTAATTGGTTTGCCAGGACACCTTTGTGAAACATCGGCCAAGGTCAAAGGTAAGTTGGAATTTTATGTAGTGGAGTACCAACGAATGGTTCCAGCTAACACAGACCAAGGCAGACCGGCGTTATGGCGAGTAATGTTAATGGGAAATTCATCACGTCGTTCGAAAACGATCGTAGCGTCGAATGTGAATCCAACATTATCAAGCCATTACCCGGCATGGATTGCAGGAGAAACATGTAGCAATTTAGATGAGTCGATTCGATATGGCAATGTAGATTTGACAGAAAAAGGGTACAGACGAATTATATTTGATGTATCTGATGAATTTGTGTTACCCATTTCACCGTTTAACTTGTCGACCTCAGCAAAGTTGCCCACAGCGGTCATGGAACGTGCAACGTTGTTATTGTCACAACGTGAAATGCGTAAGAACTAAGTTGGTAGTTCGGGGTATCCTCCCCACAGGTGTACTATTGGGCACCGACGAAGGAAACAGAAGAAGTGTGATGGAATTTATTCCACACACACACACACAAACATAACGGATAAAAAGATAAGAAAAATCCACAAATTTAACACAAATGCGAAAGTCTCGAATGATTCGGGCACCCTTTTCAATACGGCGAAAGGGTCGTAACAGTCATAATTAGATCCGGTAATGTAGAGAAAATGGCGTAACGGCTACACTATTTTGCACTTTAAAGAAAGAAATCGGCAACGAAACAGCAATATATGTAACATAGTACGGTTTTAAAAGTTTTTATCTCCCACAGATATCAAAAGAAATGACTACATGGCAACGTGATGACCATCATTGCCTCCCTTTGCCTCCGCCATGGAGAGGTCAAGTCATGGATACAGAGGAGGAAGAATCTCAAAAGTCGTATGAGGAAGGATTTAGTCATTGCACAGATGGACATGTGTTCCAAAAGTGGATGAGGATGAAGATAGACAGTCTCAAAAGAACTCAAATACCCCCTTCCAAGCCAGACCAACTTATAATTGTTTTGGGTGCAGGGGTGCAAAGTGAATTGATCTATCAGCAGCCGTCGGGAAGGTTTCGAGTGCCTCTACACCTGTGTGAGCTGCCGGGCTCAAACGTTGAATGTTTTTACATATTAGCAAAGCTTTTCCCAAATCAGGTGACTGTGGTAAGTATGTTGATAACAGCACCTTTGGCACACTTGGAGAAAAATAAATTGAATAATTGGTTTGACCTGAATGGATCAATTACGGAAGGCGTAGGAATGTCAAAAATGGGTTACGCCTGGGTGCAACGCATGGCCACGTTGCCGCCATCTGTGCGCCGAACGATGTTAGGGTTGGTTCGCCGTCATGGCAAGGCATACGCCACATGGATACCTGATATAACATCCAAAACAAGATGGAAAGCTTTTGACAAGGGTCAGAGGGATGTGGTTCATCATGGAGATCTTTGTTTGATGTTATGTGGTATGAAGTTAGATGAATCGACTGGATATGATTTAGCATATGCTTTTCGAGGAACACAGGAAGAATATGGGTTTCTTGCGCCAATATACGGCGTACGAATTCGGGAATTGGTTATAGTTGGTAACCAGGGATACCGACCAGCACAGGAACACTGGTTGTTTAAACGTTGGCCTACAGAGAATAATGATTCCTCAAGAGCACAATCTACAAAATTTGCAAGATTGATGGGACCTTTGTCGGGGGTAGGTAATCATTATGCACCTGATCATCATGGCAATCTGTACAAAACTCGTGAGCAACGAGAAAGGCCAAGGTCAAGGAGAATTCATACAACCTTCCACATGGAAGGTGACATTTGGAAATTGTTCTTTCGTAAGGGCGAAATCATTGAGCCTTTGAAGCCTTTCTATCCCCCACAAAGAGAAGGTGGAGGGTTCAAACAGGGGTTGAGTTCAAGATTTTGGGATTTCAAGAAATTGCCAGTACACGACAGTCCACAACGTAGGCAGATTGTGAGAACTTACCATTACAAAAGACGAGTCAATAATAAGGATGTGATAATCTCCAAAATAGGAGGTGATGCAGTGTCTGAAGCAATAGTGGCCGCACTATGCTTAGCACGGTACGGTGAAAAGGATTACAAGAATGTAGATCCAAGAAGATTAGATTGGTCAAAGATCCAAAATTTATTGGATTTGGCCTCTGGAAGATCTTTGACGCATGGTCGAATAGTCATGTGGCTGGAAACCAGTGGATATCTAAATATGCTATCAATCGTGGAACGAGATGCATTGTTGAAGCATTGCACGAAGGATAGTGTACAAGTGTGGAACCTGTCGCTAGATGCGTCAGATGTTGTTCCACAGGGCAAAGGTCGATGCCCATGGGAAGGATATGAAACTTTGTTTAGATATTTTATTGTTAATAATTATGATATATTTGAGCAGGTTGTTCCCATAAAGTTATGGATACGGTTACCAGAATTGATAAAGGAGTGGAAACAAGAGCTGAAAGCGACTCCTGTTTTGGCGATGGGGCCACAACGCGGACATTATTCGGTTAGATCGATGTTAGCACGGTTTTCACCGAAAGCAGCGGAGTGTTATCAGTTGAATCCCAGGGATGGAAGATCAATCCGATTGCCATATATGGCTGCAAAAGTCGAGCCATTGGTATATTCGGTCAGGGATTTGTCGAGATTATGGATCTCGGCAAAGGAGTTGAATGAAGCAGGTGGAGCGAAGAGGAAATTCTCATCGATCAGTATATGAGTAGAGTCGAAACAGATCCGTTCGGTACAGCCGAGCCGAATGTAAAAGACTTGATTTCTAGGAGTATCATAGGTCCCACGGTTCACAATTTTGGTCCATTGAGGAAGAAATTTTTTTAATTTAATTGCTCACAGCAGAAAAATTTTTTTTTTAACCTCATTCGGATGACGGGGGAGTCTACGGGATGGTGCGCATCTGCTGTTTATTGATGCACATAAGGGCTCGGTGGTGGAACCATGGTTACACCAAATTTGTTTGGGGCGAGTGTGACAGTCGTGACATAATTACATATGTATCGCATATGTATAGCAAGCAGAGACCTGGGGTACAGCAGTACCACTAGGCTA
>Ga0115005_10004829_pt1 | contig 10661 bp, 13 predicted proteins | sample ArcOceMetagenome_FD_87163 | JGI IMG/M metagenome (GOLD analysis project Ga0115005, IMG submission 87163) | Marine eukaryotic phytoplankton communities from Arctic Ocean - Arctic Ocean - Greenland ARC118M Metagenome | ecosystem: Environmental > Aquatic > Marine > Oceanic | place: Arctic Ocean...
ATCTAACACCACTCACATCATTTCTCTCTCGCCCATGGGAGGACGGAAAGATAACACCGCGGGTGGCAGCTTTACAAATACAATAGTTCCATGGGCAGCCCCATGTTTTCTCAACCATTGGAGAACATGAAGTTGTCCATGTTTGGCAATCATTGTGCAAAAGTTAAAACTGTAGAAGCGAGAAGAGGAAGAGAACGGGAAGTGGTCACCAGGAGGACCCAGAAAATCGGTCAATGTGAATACCTCTTTGCTCTTTGCCATCGTTCAAAACACTCGAATATCCATGTTCACGGGCCCAGTCCATGATGTCCACACCACAGGGCCATATCTTGCAAACTGTACCAGAAGAAAGCGATTTTGTCGGCATCAAATCCTACGGCTTCTAAATACATCTGGGCACGAGAGACAAAACAGGTGGTGATAAATGTACTCTACACAGTTTTGAACCAACTTGGCACGAGAGACGGAACAGGTGATGGTAGTAGAACTCTCCCAAGTTGTGATCCTCTTCTTATATAATATCTGTTAAAGCAAGTATACGCGTGGCTGTAAGATTATCCTACACACTGGGACATGATCTCCCCAGCAGCACTGACCACACAACCAATGCCCCCCGCCCTACATTGCATATACAACAGTAGGTCCGTACCCTTTGTTTGCCTGGCAAAATGTGCATCCGATAGATTGCTCAGCAGTCAAATCCTAGGCACCCAGCCTCGCCCCTGGCAAATCAGCCAAGCCAACCCACACGTGAATGGGGAGGGACCCATGACCCATGATCACTTCAAATCCTTGACGAATATGGTTAAAGGATCTTCTTGCCTCAAAACGAGCATACGAGAGAAAGAAGAATCGAGACGTCGGCAACTGTCTCAGACGCTAGGACTTCCAGTGGCATCGCAGCAATTTCTGGTGTAATCGTAAGATCTTTGAATGAGCATCGAAGATATTGGTGCAAGAGGCTTGGTCTTTGTCAATGATGGCGAACAATGGATACAAGGATAGGACAAACCTAGCCAACTGTTACATGCCCAATTTTAAAGTAGCTTGGGGTTCTTACTTACTGTAGTCTACCGGTACAGTCAATCAGTCCTACAACATACAGTAAAGCTTTAGGTTACACTAGTACTGTAATATTGCAAATACGCAATATTTATTTGTTTATCGAATGCGAACCAACATGAACAACCACAAATAAAAATACTCTATGCAGGTAGTGTCTAGTACTAACACGTATTGTATCAGGGGGGCATTAATAGTGCATGTCTTGGTCAGCTATCCCTTGTAATAAACCTACTTCTGCTCTCCAGTATTCATCTTGACAACATCCACAACAGCCTTGAAACTAAAAGGTTCATTCGCCGCCAAATCAGCCAATACCTTCCTATTCAGCAAAATTCCTACCTTGGCACTGTCATCCTCGGAACTGCCATCATCGGCACTATCATTATCCAAATTCTGCATACCATTGACAAACCTCGAATAACTCATACCATGCTGCCTCACACCGGCATTCACCCTCTCAATCCACAACTTTCTATAATTCCTCTTCTTCACTTTCCTATCACGATAGGCGTATTGAAGCCCTTTCTCGACACGGCGGATGGCAGCGCGGAAAGTATTCTTTGCGCGTCCACGGAATCCCTTTGCCATTTTGATGACGCGTTTGTGTTTTTTGGATGCAAAATTACGTTTTTGGGATATGGCTATTGTGCTAGAGGATGTGGGGAGGAAAGTGGGGTTGTATCCGTACCCGGATGCTCTTTTCAAGACGGATGAGAGCGGATGAAAAGCGGGGAAGATGGGAGATGTGATGGCAGTGGATGTTGGGCTTTGGCTGGGGCTTGAATCTGGACTACTGGGAAGGGTAAATGTTTTAGTGGACATGTTTCTTTTCAACGGTTGAAAGAATGTAGGAACGGTGGAGGTGGTAGCTTGTAATTTGGATTTGATGGCTGCCAATGAAGGAATGGAAGCACTAGTTATTTCCATATTACTGCTGGTACTGTTGATGTTGATGTTGCTGTTGTCAGTGTTACCACTAGTGGTAGTGGTGAAAATTGATGCAGCTCTCGACGATGAAATCGTACAACGACGTGCCATGGCAGCCGCGAGGCAATTGATGTTGATCATATTGTGATATGAAGCTGTTGGTAATTAAGCTAGTGGTTATTCCTCTCTGAACTAATGCAGGCAGTTCCAGGTAGTACTGGTAGTGTTAGCAAACGATGTCGGCTGGTGTTTGATTGAATGGCAAGTGAAGATTCAATGATTGAGAATGAAGGAGCTCATGGTGATTGATGAAAGTTGCCACCTACACCAGAGTCAGTCCTGCATGCGACATGCATGCATGCAAACGACATGCATGCTGTTGTCCGTTGTGCGGCTGTGCTGTGAAGATGACAAATATTTCACCAACCAGACAAGGATTGATATTAGAGTTCTTTCAGTTCATTTAGCATAGTCATATTGTAGTCTATGAGATTCAATCAATCGTGTTTTTCGTGTTTTTGTGCAATTGAACAAATGGTTTTTGTGATGCAAAATGCAACTCCGCAACTCCTAATGGTTGGTACATACTACATACACACGCGTATGCACAATCTCAATCACACAGAGAGAACTACTCATCAATATGACAATTCCTCATGAAAACCAACCTTCCTACGCTCCAACCGTAGTGCACAATGCTAGTGTCGTAAACTATGGTGCTGGTGACAACAGCAACGATGAACAACAACAAGAAGTAACATTTATCCCGGATTCAAATGTCTATGCTCCAATCATAGTACAAGAAGAACCACCAACTTCAACTGTTAATCCGGCAGCTGAAACTAATTTTCCACCTCACAATTGTCCTGATGGGGGTCAATGGGGCAGATTGCAATACGCGGGTAATAGAACCTGCGCGATGGTTTGTCTTGGTTGTCTACTTGGGGGACCATTTGGGTTGTGCATTCTAGCATGCCCTCAAGATGAAAAGGACGTATACTGCGTCAACGGAACAAGACTTTATGATGCTGCCGGTAAATACATTGGTACAACTAGAAATAACGCCTTTATTCCCTCGAGGAGAGCGTGAAGATTCTATTCGAAAGCGAAGATAGGACATGTTGCCAAGCGAGCTCGCTAGTAGTAAGCAAACAACTAAAGAAGCAAGAAAGGTACTTCAAAATGAAAGGACCGATTGGCACTGTGAAACTAGCAATAACACATTTTTTCTGTGATGCGAAAGTGCTGCATCCCAACGAAAGAGAGATTGATTGTGATATCAAGGGAGATTACTAGCAATGAAACGAAAGCAAGAAAGGAACTCCACCCGCCGCAGAAACAATATCCTATATACTGATACTCGTAGTGTATCTTAATACACGTAATATCTATCTATCTAAAATAAAAGCACTGCATGTTCAATGTTTCGAGTGTCCAATACATGTACCAACTGGAGCATTTAGAAAGATTCTGATGGGGTCTGACTTCTACAAGTAAGTTGGGGAGGGGGTTGAAGGATTTCGGGGGTTCTGGAATATATTTGCGGCGCATGAGTTGCACGATCGATTTTATGAGGAGAAACTTCTTCCGTATAAGATTAATTTGATTGCCATACAACTGTTTTAGCAACACGCCATCGATATGCCAATAAATCCTGACATGCGCTCCAGCTCTAAGGATGTTGTCCTTGGTCTTTTGTACAATCATGACTTGAGGCTGTGCATGGATATGCTGCACTGAAGATGAAAAGGACATATCGTATACTGCCTTGATGGAAAATTGATGTTGAGACTGAAGTAAAGATTCGACATTTATTCCCTGGGAAGAAGGTGAAGAATCCCGCCGAAAGAGAAGATTGGTCGTGATGTCAAGTGAGCTTGCTAGCAAGCAAACGAAAGCAAGAAACAAAATCCTACTAAAATTTTATCTGAATTCATTCTTTCACAAACTATTTTCCATTCTGAAAACTTGCGCCAATATCCTTCCTTGAAATTGAAATGCGAATCATCAATCTCCCAATACCCAAACGTATCTACCAAAATTACTCCATATCAATTACAATCAGTTCCTAACACATATCCTTGTACCTTCTCCCTCCAGTCTTTTCAAGTTCACTTCTGGTAACAGCATAAACAGAATAAGGGAAAATAACTCCCAAGAAAAGGATCCAAGGGATGGTTTTTCCACTGGCACGAAATGACTTTTCTGTGATTTCACGACGTCCATTCCATTCCTCGATATATTTGTTCTTTTTGACTCCTAGGTTTGCAGGGTAGGGTCCTCCTGCCATACCACGCCTATTTGATGTTTGAATTCGAGAAATCAATTTGTTGAGAATGGTGATGGAGGCTCTATCAATTAGTTATTGTGGTGGTGGCAGTGTGTAGTGCAACACAACGATGAACGGGGGGGGGGAGGCAAATAATTGAAGAATCCAAAAAGATAAGTGTAAAACCATGCACCTGCATTCCACCTACAATCCTGCGTTTCCAACTATTAAAGAAATTGAAATAACTGAAACCCAGTCTACTCCAAGATGGATAGATGAACCACTTTTTGTTCCACACGCTTCAGCACTAGATGGATACGAATACATGTTTTCCGCCAAGGCTGACAATGCAATTTTCACACCAAAAATAATTTTTAACTCCCACTTCCACCCCGCCATCCTTTCTTCATTCTTGATATATATAAAGTAGCTTACCTTTGGGGCGCTTGGAGTGCAGTGCGGCTGCAGCGGGTGACTACTTGTCTCAACATCTCGTCCTGTCAGTTGTGCCTGTTGCTCCGTTGTTGTTGAGAGCAAGAGATTAAAGATAGGGAAGAGATGGGGAAAGAGCAAAACAGGGAAAAATAGTTGAACGATCCCTTTGTATCCGACACGGATACGTCTAAGATTTTCCCCCATTTTTCTATTTGTGCCGTCATCACAATTTCGATAATTTTAACCCCAATCCGAACTGATGACACCAATCTTGTCATACCGCCGGTACTTCGTAGATAGAAGATAGAAGATAGAAGTCCCCATCACCCATCAATCAACGACATAGTTCCGTACAACAACCCACGTAAGAATCTACAACATCCAAGATAGAAAAAGAAGGTATCTTGATATGCCGTCGGAGTATAATAGTTGTCCGGCCAATGTGGCACAGAAAAATCCAATCATGGAAGCCCAGCTGCCTACAATCGCAACCGCTCCCCTTACGAGCGCTACTACTAGTACTGCGCATCCAACTCCAACTCTTGGTATTGCTGTTGCTGTTACTGTTACTGCTGCTAGTGGGGGCGAAGGTTCAATGATTCCGGAAGTCCAAACCATGTTGACACGCACCGAAGATGTTTCTGCTCCTTTACCTCTTCCAACCCAAACTATGAATCCAAGTGCTAATGGAAATGGAAATATAGATTCCAACGCAAATACAGATTTAAACGATGGCGGAAATAATGCAAACGAAAATGATACTTCCGTCGCCACGACGAATAATAATAATCAGTCAAGCAACAATGGAAATCAAAAAGTCATCAAAGCTAGAAAATCATTCTCACTCAAGGAAAAAGTTTCCTATGTCATGGCATTCCAGGAAGATTGTCATTCTGGCAAACCAGAAGAAAAGATGGAAGAAGAGTTGAAGTTGGTACCACCATCTGAAACTGCTGAAGCTGAAACTGCAGATGGAACCAAAGAATCTACAACTTCTTCCGCCAAGAAATCCAAAACGAGGAAAAAAAAGGCAAAAGCAAAAGCAAAACCTCAACCGACGGCTTCCATGCATGGGTTCAAAACCAAGAAACTCAAATCATGGCTCAAGTCGAAAAACGAAAAGGATGGGACGAGCATCGCCTACCCCACCATGTATAAATGGGTTCAGAAATATGCTCAAGAGAGTGAAATTCCTGGAGGGATGGAAAATTCATCTAGTTCCCATTCGAAAAAGAGAAATTCCTCCGCTTTGCAAGAGGAATGGCAGTCGTCCATTGGTCATTTGAAAAAGATTAGATCGAGGCCGTTTCAGGAATTGGAAAGCGTTTTGGTTGAGTTTCTTAGGGTGAGGAATGATTCTTTGAGAAAGAAGGGGATGCCAGTGAGTGCCATAGCATTCATCAAGGATCGGGCGAATATGTTTTACAAGGACATGTACAATGTTGAGGGCGAACATGATGCTCAAACTGGGAATGAGGCAGAAAATCTTGTGCATGGACATGGAAATGAAATTGCAGTTAAGGCTACATTCAAATGTAGTACCGGTGAGTACACGTACGTGTGTAGGCTTTTGGAGTGTGTCTGAATATGGATGCCAATCTCTCATACATTTTCTTTGCATTCGGCTAATCACATTATATAGGTTGGGTTCAACGCTTCAAGGAGCGATATAAGCACATTCTGGAACCAGAAGGAGCCGAAACAAACACTAATAACGGGACTGCCAATCTGGTTCATCAACAACAGCTGGGTCTTCCAAACGGACTTCCGCAAGGTATTGCACTCCAACCGCATACTATTATGATGGAGAATGTGCCGCCAGTCACAGAGGAAGATATATTGCAGGATAATTTGCGAGCGCAATCAATGCAGGTTGTAACACGTCCTAGTCATAATCCTATTGCTCATCAGAAATTGCAACTTCTGGGGGGTCCTCATGCTCCGGTTGCATTGTAGTCAAGTTATCCTATTAATAAAGTAAACCTGGACCATGAACGATACATTAGATAAACTGTGTGTTATTAATAATTAGACATACTTGAATGCATCTCTTTTAAATAAATGTCCCTCAACAGATAGCACTAGCGATGCAGTCATCAAAGGCACACTTGGCCACCCATGTGTCCACTTGCAGCGTTGGTCCTCCCAGTTCAGTTGTCTCCTTGACGGTGTCATCCTTTTTCAATGCTGAAGTGACATGATAACCCACATATCTTACGAAGAACTTCAACCCTTCCTTAAGGTCAGCTTCATAATGTGAAAGTTTCTTCTCTTCCTTCAACTCACTCAAGAGGCTTTTGACTCGATCCGACGCATATTGAAGGAAGGGATAAACGAAATCGGTCACCTTTTTCAGACGTCTAGCAGATGGTGTCCCACTATTCCCATCTTCGTCGTCTCTTCCAGAATCGATGATCATACTAATGTCTGCTCCGTCACTGTCCATAAGTGAGATTCGATCAGATATCAAGTCGTCAATTGCAAGATGAACAGCAAGGGATGCGAAGTTCCACCACCCGTGAGATGCAAGGGATTCGTTCCCCATCCCGCCTTCTGCGCCCAATGTCCACCTCAATACACCCTTGGCGCTCACAATTTTTTCTCTCACCAAGACTTCAATGCACGTCGTCAATGTCGCAGAGGAATATCCAGCAAGTTTATGGCACTGGGAAAGAATATATTCTTCCCCCATGAGAATAAGCTCGCTCTCGTTCAGTTTGCTTTCTCCACGGAGATCAAGATTTTCTTCGTGAACTTGAATATCCTTCGCCATAGTTGCAAGTAATACGCCTTTGTACCTTATCAAGTGGTCGGTGATATCTGGCACAACATCTACCTTTAGATCATCCTCGTCGTCGTCGTCCTCCTCCATTGTGATTGACACAGCACTCTTTGCAAGACACCGTTTCAAATATTGCTCTCTCTCACTCGCTGGGCTTAAAATTGAACGAATGATTAGTCGTACTCGCCACCAAACCTTTTCAGGGTCAAACGTGGATGTGCTCTCCAAATCATCGTCCATACTTCCCTGGATAGTTTCAGAGACTTCATCGCCGACGATGTATTGTTGGATATCCTCAGGTTCTTCGCTATTCTTCCACATACGATCCTTAATATCAGCTTCAACAGTCTCGAGTGCAGATGCTAATGACATTGATTTGCTTTCAGAATCAGTGTCATTGGCGCTTCCGACAAGATATGTGGTGAGTTTACTTTGGACAGGAAGACAATCCGATGCAATAGTTGCAGGATTTGAGACAAAAGATACCATGATTTCGATAGCTTTTGTAATAAACTCTCCTCGACTATTACGTTTCCCGTTCATGCCACTATCAACATAAGGGGTCCATGCGTTCCAATAAGTCTGCGGCCATTGATAGTCTGTATTTGTCAAATGGTACGCAAACCAATGCGAAAGATTCTCTTTTGCAACTGGAGAGAAGGAGGGAACGAAATCATTGAAAAGATCGGATATTGCAAATGCAAGACTTTGTGGAATACGAGCAGGCTGCGCCTTTGCGAGCTCAATGAGAACTCGACACAGATAAATGTGCCCCATTGGAGACTTGGATTCAATGCCCCGTGGACATTGCACAATGAGAGATAGTATGGTCTCCACAATTCCACATTCAATGCCCTTTGCTTCGGAGACCGAGTCGGCATCCTGCATATTCGAAACAGAAGAAACAAACAAATGACTGACAGACCATATCTGTTCTGCTACGTCTTTTGCACTTCCTCTTTCAACACCCGTGTCTGACACAATTGTTCTGTGGCAAATGAGGCAGTCTCTTATAGATTCCGATAGAAAAAATCTATCCAGTAAACTGAAGTTTTTCACATAGGCATCGACGCTGGGGCTTCGTGCAGAATCGTCTTCTTCTTCATCGCCGTCTTCGTCGGAAGGTGGATCAAATATAGACAGACGTCCATAGATGATACCTTCAGTACTTGGACAGAGTAAAGCCACAGGTGTCAAGTCTATACCAAAATCTGATCCTCCCAGCAAATGTCGGAATAGTTGGCAAGTATCAGGAATAGAGATGTGCAGTTTCTCCCCTTTATATGAAAATGTGTTCGCAGCGTTCTTTCGCTTTTCAATTTCTTCTTCCGTGTCTCCTTCCAAGGGCGCATACGCATCATCTTTTCCCTTCAACCCTACCCAAGGTGCGTCTGACAGTAAAGCAAACTTTGATGGCATGGTTTCATCTGTTGCGTAATAGCTATCGACAAGTTTGCGAACTGAGCGAACCAAATCCTGAAAGGTGTCTGCGCATACGGGAGATCCCTCGTCGCCATCGTCGTCGTCATCGCTATCATCGTCGTCGTCGTCCATCCCGATGGCAAAATCTTCGCTTTGAGCTTTTTCCAATAAAATTGACATTACACCGGTCCCAGGTTTGAATGGTGATTTGTATCCTTCTACAATACTGTCAATCTTCGACAGGAGCCCATCTACAACATCTTTGGTCAAAACATGGATTGAATATGGAATCGTAGAGAGCACTAATGCAGAGAGAAGAATGGATGCATTCGTTGATGATGCATTAGCTGCTTTTGACCCATCACTTGAGGTCTTGGCACGGTCTGCAGAATCAGCAAGAAGGTGCAACATACCACCCAATGAAAGAGATGAAAAGTTTGCATTTGAGCTGATGTCTTCATCCCCGACTTCCATAGAGCTCAAAATTCCAGCTCTGGACAACAATGCAAAGTACCTCAGCAATAGTTTGGACCTCATGAATGCCTGAACACTTTGATTGGGTTTGGAAGCTTCCCCTTGATCCCCATTACTCTCCTTGGCTAAAAGTGAAATGATACCGCATGTTTTATCTAAATCATCTGCCAATCTCTGACAAGCCATTGTAATACATCTTTGAGCAAATCCCTTGTAACTCACCCCCTTAGTTTCTTCGCTTGCGTCGGGGGCGTGCTCCTCTACACCGAGTGTCAATCCAACATAACTTGGACTTTGAAGTGGTAGCGTTGCTGAACAAGATGTGATGAGAGTAGCTAAGGGGCCCGCCTGATCTCCTGCTTTTATTTCTGTCGTTTCAGAGTCCTCGGCGTTCGATGCATCAAATTTGAGAAACAACGAAGCGTTCCCAGGGCTGCACAAGACACATACTAGATCTTGAATATTCTTTGAAATGGCATGTACAACTCCGCGCATATTGTTATTTTCATTTTCAGATGAATCCAATCCCAAACTTGCGGCCGTTTCAGCAGAAGAAATCAGATCGCCCATTTTTGCAACCATGGTAGTGAGCTGTTTCAACATGGCACTTTGGGGGTCAACGCTTGTTGTTGATGAGCTATTATCAAAACGATTTCCTGGCTGGCGTCTTCCGCCATCTCCATGCCGCCCTCCTCCGCGTCGATAGGGTTGGTGACGTCTAACGTTGATAGAAAAATAAAATTGAGACGGGTGTTTGTTATCACAAAGTGATTGTCAGACAGTATCATAACATCCAATGATGAAATTCCTCATTTAAGTTTCAGAAATTCACCCTTCCTTTCATCCAAAAAAATCTAGTGCTTACCTGTCATCCCGATCTCGGTTGTAGCCACCTCTGCCTCTGCCTCTGTGGTTGTTGCGATGGCCTCCGCGTCCTCTTCCACGACGATTGCTATTGTATCCGCCATCTCCTCCTCCACTACCGTACTGGCGTGATGATGATAACTGACCGTCCATTCTTGACGACTTCAATTAAGCTAGTTGGGTATTGTATGCTTGCTTCCAGAGCAACTGTATTCAAATATACACACAGAGATTGGACGGTGGTCGGTGGGCACTAACTACGAGACGCAAATTAATTACCGCCTGCAGCACAGTATTTTTTTTAATAGCCCATGTTAGAGATATTTAGCTGTAGAAATCTAGAAAATCTACTGTTTTTGCAATTCACCTCTTTATCCCTGTTCAACCCTTTCTTTCTTTGTAGAGTGATTTTTGAGTTCGCGC
>Ga0115005_10004832_pt1 | contig 10657 bp, 17 predicted proteins | sample ArcOceMetagenome_FD_87163 | JGI IMG/M metagenome (GOLD analysis project Ga0115005, IMG submission 87163) | Marine eukaryotic phytoplankton communities from Arctic Ocean - Arctic Ocean - Greenland ARC118M Metagenome | ecosystem: Environmental > Aquatic > Marine > Oceanic | place: Arctic Ocean...
CCCCAAAACCCCAAAACCCCAAGGAAATGAAAAAAAGATTATATTTTAGAGTTTTGTTATTTAGTAAATTCAGTATTGTTCAAATTTTGAATTTGGATTTTCAGCTGACGTATCTCACGCGGTGGAACTTGCGGAGAATAGCGTTCATCAGAGGGTCAGCGCAGCTGCTGCCGTTTGCCTTCTGGACTAGAGCGGCTAGCTTTTCGACACCTGCAATTGAAAGATCAGGAATGAGGTCCTTGACCAAAGCGAGACAGTCGACGTCGTTTTCAAGCTCCTCTTCGGAGAGGATTGGAGGCTTGAAGATGTTGCCCAGTCTCAAAATGAGATTGTGATATGTCTCCCCATAGCCTTTGCGATCTCGCTCATTCCTTTCAGCTGAGAAGCCTTCTGACTAGACCATTTTGTCGATCAGATCTCTCGTATCTTGATAGAGCTTGCTCAACTCAAGGCCGTCTGCTTCGACCTGGCCAAAGTGGACGAGTGCATGCTCATCCACCTCTCGTGCCAGTTCTTCTCTTTGCTCCTTGGTGGGATCCTCGACCTCTGCTTCTCCTGTCTTCTCTTTCACCGCGGCGGCATCGAGAGGACCCAAGATGTAGAACATGCTGCTTCTGCTCTTTGTCTGGCCCTCTTGATCAAACCAATGGCACAAGACGTGACCACCGGCGACGATCTCTTTGCCAGCGACTGCGCCTGCTTCAGCGGAAGGCTGGATCTCTGGAAGAACGAAATTGCATCTCTGGTTATATGGAGCAAGGTTGGCCAAGAGATATCTATGGAGCTTGCTGATGAGCTTGCAGAGACGTGTCTTCTCCTCACAGAATGTCAGGAGGCAACACTCATTCACAATAGCTTTAGTGTATGCGAGGATCTCTCCAGATGAGATTGAGGCCTTGTCTTTAAACTCAAAGTCGGGTTGCTTTGATGAGATCACCTTACTGACTTGAGAAGCTTCAAACAACTCAGAGATGACTTCTTTTGGGATCTTTCCGATGTCTGTGAGTGCTGTGAGCTCAAGTTCATGCTGTTTGTCGCCAAAATCGGTTCTGGCAGCGCTTGTGGTGACCACTGCCTCCAAATACTTGACCGCTCTCAGTCGATAATTGTACACTTCCAATGTCTCTGCATCTCTCTTCTGCTCCTCCCATTTGTCGCCGCTGTCTTTGAGCTCTTGCTCCAGGGTGCCATCATTGAGATCGTCATTTTCTCCAGCAGCATCAGCTTCTTCTTTCTTCTTCTGCTTGAGGCGTTCAAGTCTTCTGAGATAGTCCTATTGCTCAAAGTCTGCATATTTGTATTCCAGAGTTCTCATTCTGTACTCGCTCTGGAGGAAGCAGACCTCAGCCATGCCTCTCAACGCATCAACCGCTGAGAAATCGAATTCGTAGACCACCGCTTCTGCCTTGGCAATCTCGATTGCTTGTGTGAAGGCAGTCTCACTAGCATCCAGGCAGAACTTGAATTCAGATCGCAGTTTCTGGCTGAAGTTGGGCAGCTCGATCAAGAAATGACCCAGAGCAACTGAGCCATAAGGAACATGTTTCACGAAGGAGTCTCGATATTTTTGATTTTTCATGAATTGGGATTGGAATTCGATAACCTTATCACGGAAGATGGCTAGGTTTACATGGCCTTGCAAGAAAGCTCGATAGAATTTGAGTTATGGTGCCACAAAAAGGCATCGTGCTACGAGTTTGGCCGTGTCAGACAAGACTGCTTTGGCAACTTCGTGTTTTCGTTCAAGAGTAGTTAAGAATTGAGCATATCTCAAGTCGAAGCGGATCAAAGCCTCCAAGCTCTTCAAGTACAAGTTGGGTGGGAGACTACTCGAATTAGCAATTTGGTCTGCCAGGCTAAGCTTGTATTCAATTGGGTTGGAAAAGTCAAGGCTTGAGGTCTCTGTGGATTCCTCTGGCTCATCAGCTGCTGGGCCTTTAGCTGGAGCAGCTTTGCCACCTTTGGCTGCTGGAGCATTCTTTCCACCAGTTGCTGCAGCTTGTGGTACATTTGCTAGCCTGGTTTCCAACTCCTCTTCCGTTGCTGTTTTCCTATCATCCCAGACTTTCACGTCGTTGCCTCCGTTGATGTTCTATTGAGCGATTTCAAGTCCATACTATCTGAGTCTATCCCAGGTAAGTCTTCTTGCCTCCTCAACGACCTGGACAGCTTCGGGATCCTTATTCTGATTATACATGAGCTCTGAAAGATTGCCAAGGAAGTCGCAGTATGAGGCATCAGTTTGATGATATTTCGCTGCATGCTTTCTAATATCTTTGGCCAACAGCATCGCCTCTCGGAGGTCACCTGATTAAACGAAGATGTAGAATTCTGTCTCTTTGAGCTTCCTGATGAACAGCTGATCTTTTGCGCTTTGAGCTTCCAGCCTTGTAACAGCAATGGCGTCATAGCAATCCTCATATCTTTTTTGGGCCAAGAGAATGTTGATTATGGCAAGCTTGGTGCTGAGCCAAAGGCCAAGATGTGGATGTTGTCTCTTCTCTAATGTATCAACAGCTGCTTTCAGCGTTGCTGCTTCTTTATTTGCCGCTTTTCTTCGCTCCTCTTCAAGCCTCTTTGCTTCGGCGTCATCAGGGACACTTGCTCCTTTTGCTCCTTTTGCATCCTTTGGAGGTGGTGCTCCCTTCTTGCCTCCAGCAGCTGGTGCGCCGCCTCCACTGAGCTGATCAGGAAGCTTGAAAGAACCCTTGCCTTCATGTTCAGCGCCATTCTCAACCTCTCTGTATTGGCCTTCTGCCAATGCCTTGAAATTGATAAGTCCTTGTCTGAGAATGTAGAAGCTCTCGACGAGTAGACCCTGGCTTGTATAAATTCTTCCGATTTGGGCACGAGTTCTCAGAAGGAGATCCAGTCTTTGGCTTCTCGCATCGGCAAAGCACATCTCCTCTTCAGAGTTTGAATAATAGGACCGTGCTTCTTCTGAAACATTGGCTCTCTCAAATGTCGTTTTCAGCTCCTCAGAATACCTCTCGATTCCTTCGTCATCTGTATTGATTTCTCTGGCTTTCAAATTACTGAGCTGTTACTGGATGTGGTTGATTTCCTCAGCCAGCTGAAGTCTCTTGAGTGAAGAGCGTAGGATTTCTTCACCTGCCTTTAAAAGTTGCGTTCTTTATTCAGCTTTGTCAGAGTTCTCGACATTTTCAGTTTCGCTGATCCTGATCATGAACTGGGCTCGCAAAAAGTGCAGACTTTCGACGACGAAGGGTGAACAAAATGCCTTCAGTTTCTTTTCGGTCTCCTCGGGGATGGCTTCTTGCAAAAGCTTGATAACAGCCAGATTTTCATCAGCTTCTGGGCTGAGGTCATTGTGGTACACCTAATCAGAAGGGAATTGGAAGTTCTTGCCATTCTCTTTCATCGAGTGCTCAGAGTGGCGTGCTCCATAGTCTGGCAAGTCTTTCATGTGGACGATTCTCTTGTAGATTTGCAAGGCTTCGTTGATGTAGCCCAGTTCTACCAAGGCTGTGGCTTTCAAGAGGCGGGCCTTGACAGTAAGAACCTTGGAGCGAGTGACATCGCCAGCGATGAATTCCATTAATGCGGCAAGAGGCAGAGCCTTGTCAAATAGGCCTTGATCGATCAACTGCTGAGTTGAAACACCGATCGTGTGCAGAAGCTCACTTGGTTGAAGCACATGCTTGTCTGTGAAGAGACCACGTCCCATGAACTCTCTGAATGTATAGGTTGCGTGCTCTGTGGCAACCTGAGGATGAGGTAGACTTAATCTTGAAGGAGCAGCAAAGAGTTCTGCAGCCATGAGGAGACACTCTGAATGCTTGTGTAGATCAGTGCCTTCATAGCATAGCTTAGCAAGCTTGGTCAGAACAATGCCTCCGATGAGCACCTGCTGAGATCCAAATGCATCAGCCAGTGATGGATTGGCATTGAATACGTCTCTGAATTGGTTGACGACATAGAGCCTCTGGAAGATGGTATCAACACAATCATTCCAGCAGATTTCTGCTTCTCCCAAGTTGTTGTCAGCATATAGGAGATTTCCAAGCTCATGAAGAGCCTGGATCAGAAGAAACTTTTCCTATCTCTTCCTCAGCAGTTCAATGCATTTTTTATAGTTGCTTATGACCATCGTGGTGAAGACTTTGTGTCCCTTTCGCTTTGATCTGATCTCATGATGGTTTGGGCCCTTCTTCAACTCTTCGTTGCTCAGATTCTGCGTTTCAATGCCATATTGATGATAGAGTTTTCTGCATTGCTTGAGTGATTCGACACAATTATTTGCATCACGTTTGATGTTCTCCAATAATCCATCAGAAGATTGCTTGTCTGACAGAAGCACATTTTCAATGACATCTAGCCTGAAAATCTCCTTCTCCAGTTGCTGTTTATCCTTCAAGAACTCTTGCTCTTCAGGAGGGATCTCACCGGTGAGCATCGCAGTCCGACTTCTCTTCTTCTTGCTTGTGAGCTTCCAGTTTTCAAATGCTTGAATTCTGACTTCAAGAGCTTTTCTCTTTTCAGATGTCTGAGTTGCTGCTTGGTTATAAAGAGTGGTTTGAGCATAAATAATAAATGGAAGTAGTTGAGCTGCGAATTCATTGGTCGTGGCCGTATTCAGTCTGTTGCTGATGTCAACGAGACTTTCCCATTTTGAGACTGCCATTAAGCATTGGACGGTATACCCAATGAAGCTTGCGTGGAGTGAAATATCAAATTCTTCAATGTTTTCGAACCATTTGGTGCCTTTTCCATTGGTTGCTGCCTTCACTGCTTTGGTCTGTGTGAGTTCAGCCCCAGTCTGTGATTCAGCTTCCACACCTATTGTTCCAGCTTCAAATTTGACTGCGCTTGCTTTGGTTTGGAATTCCTTGTCGAATGATGGCTTTTGGTCTTTGACTTCATCGATCTCTCTGCCAGCCATCTTTCGGAGACTTCCTCCCTTCTGCAGATGCTCTACCAAGCACAGACTGCACTCAGCAATAAGCAGAATGTAATGCCAGCCGTCAACTTGGGTCAGTTCAAGTGGGTTGGTCAAATCAAATGCGAACACATTCCATGCATATCGGATAATTGCCACAAGTTGAAGCCAAGATCTTGAGTTCTTGGCATATTCAGCAGCTCTAGCCATTACCTTCAGCAGATCTGAAACTTTTTGAACTCGTTCTTCAGCCGATATTGTGTAAACTTCTTCATCCTCTTTGTGTTCTTCTTCAAATTGTGCTTTCTTGCTCTTTTGATCTTCATTGTGCTCTTCCAAGATCTGTTTGAATTTGATGAAATCAATTTGGAGGATATCGTTGAAGACACAGCTCTAGACCGCTGCATCTAGCTATGATCTCTAAGGAGACACCGAGGCGAGTCCAAGGAATTGACAAATGCCTTCCAGGAAGTGCTTTTCACTTATCCAAAGATAACTGTATAGTTTCTGCTCTTCTTGGTCCTCCGACTCGAAAACAATCAGATTGTTGTTGTCATCATCATTGACGGTCTTGTCGCCGCTGACGAGTTGCTTCAGCTTTTTGGTGCCCAAGCCTGTGTTTCCTCCAGAAAGGCTTTGTTCTTCAAGCATTTGTTTCACCTTCTCCTCTAGAGCTGCAAACCTCTTTCTCTATTTCCTAACGATGTCCTTGTCAAGATATTCAATTCTTTCATTTATCCTTGATTCAATTGCTGCCTCATCTTCTTCGGCAACTTTGACACCTTCTCTGATTTGCTGACCTAGCTCTACAAAACCGGCATGGTCGCCAGATTCCATGGCTCTACGAATACATTTGCAGCAAAACTCCAAGTATCTTGGGTTCTGAGTTCCAGCGTCATGCGCCTGGACAAGGGCGGTGAGCTGTGCACTTGGTTTGTTGGTCTTGACTTGCTCCCAGAACTCGACCTTGGCCATCACATCCTCCTTCTTCTGTGCGACAACATCTTCACCTCCAGAGGTGATATCTTGCATGGCCTGAATGGCTTCTTTCCACTTCTCGGCCTTTGCCTTGACGACGTCCTGGTACTCCATAAGACTGAGCAAAAACTCTTCGAGCGCTTTGCCCTCCTCCTCGAACTCATCAAGCTTGTACAGTCTTTCTTCGTAGGGTTCAGGCTCCTTGATTAACTCTTCTTCAGGGACGGTCTCTCCCAGCTCAATTCGTTTTTCTTGCTCTTCTTTCTTCTCCAATTCTTCTTCCGTAAGTCGGGGTCTATTGATCACATATTATGAATAACGACGCCATTACCGAGAGGCAATTGGAAGCTCAGAGATCATGGCTCGTCTGAGCATTGCGTCTTCAGATGTCTCAAATCCCAACTTGATCACTTGGTAGCTCAGACATCCGAGGATTCTTCTGCAGTTGGCATCGACGAGCTCAACTGGGACTAATCTGAGAGATTGATGGCATTTCAGGAGAACTTGAAGAAGAATTTGTGGCCTCATCTTCATTGTGAAGTATCCAACAAGATGATTATAGAGCTCGGCAACAACTCGTTTGGTAAGAGAAGGGCGATTCAAAGCTGTAGAAATTTCAAGAGCAAGGCAAAGGAAGTTGGCGATTTTCATATCGACTTTTTGCTTTTCAACTTGGAGTTCACATGTATCTGCTCTCCTTTGGACATCATTTCTCACAATCTTGGAAACTTTGGCCAAAATAATGAAGGCCTCAGCCAACTGCTTTGCCTCAACCATCGAAACCCGAGAGAGATAGTCCTCATCTAGGCGGAAAGCAAGAATTGGATTGACAGGAGTATCTAAATGGGCATAATTGAACTCATTCTTAATCAGGAATTGTTGACAGAACTGCTCAGCTGCCTATTGAGCGATGTGATAGTGCTGCAGTTTGAAAGCAATTTCAGCCAGATAACCATAGAGCTGATGAAGTGAAAGCGGCAGAAGAGTCAAGATCTCGTTTGAAGTTTCACCAATTCCATTTACGCAAGTGTCATCAGCTGTGTAACCACCAGCTGCAAAAACATATCTTTCATTTGGAATGAGGCCAGTAACATTCAGGACACTGCCTGGAGCTTTCTTCTCTCCAGTCCCGTCATAATCGGTGTTATTGAGACTGACAGCTACTCCAGAGCCTGATGGCTTACCATAGAGTGCAACTTTGGCAATGTTTCTCCATGCCTTGTACTCGGTGAGTGGCTTGTAGAAAGGAAGCTTCATCGTGATGGAGGTGCTTGTTCTACATACCATCACCGGCTTCGCTGGAACTGGCGTCTTCTTGATGTACTGTGGCTTCGCCAATAGACCAAATGGATGAACTTGATCTGCAGATCTGGAGAAATATTCGTGATAATGCCTTGCTGCTCGCAGGTACACCGTGTTTTCTAGAGCCTTTTCAGACTAGTTGTCTTCTCCGAGCCTTGCTTTCTTCAGAAATTCCAATGATTCGAGCAATAGACTTTTTTACTCAACGTTGTTTGACTTGGCCATCGCAAGTGACATATATAGTAAAGCATTTTGATATGGATTTTGATTATTTTCTCTTTCAAGGATCTTTTCAAAAGATAAAATCTAAGGTTTCGCTGGAGGAAGCTTTCCAGCTTCTTAAAGCGTCTGTTATAGATTTTTCAAAGCTCCTTTGTTTTGTGCTAGAGTCTTTCCTTTTGCCATATTCATTTTTGTTTGGAGCTTCATCGAAAGGTTCTTCGTCAAGTTTCCAGGCGCATTCTTGCTCAAGTCGATGCCTTGGGTTTTCAAAAGGTCTGTGGTCTACCTCTTCACCACATTCATTTCCTTGCCAAGTTTGACTTCGCATCGATAAAGGTTCATCAAGATGTCACAATGCATTGCGTGAATAATCTAGTCGGTTTCGCTGAAGAATTTCTTATCAGACAACGAGTTTCTGACTTTATTCTCTTTATGCCATTCTGCGACGTCGATATCTCTTTCGAATAAGCCTTTATCACGGAGCTCATCCAGGCATTGTTGCACTTCAAGTTGCTCTTCATCGCCCTCGTCTTCATCAAGAGGAGCATCCGACCTTTCTCTTCTGACGCGATCTCTCTCCTTCCTCAAAATGATTTCTTCCCACGTTTTGTAAATGGTTTACATCTTGAGTTCCAAATCTCCAATTTTCTTATTGTCAATCGTGATGCTCATTGCAGTGGAAGCATTCTCTGGAGCATCAGAGTCCAGAGTCCTCTTCATCCTTTCCTCTCTGAACTCGACCACTTTTCCAAGTGCAGATCTGAGAGCTTGCACTGCGTTTCTGAATTCACCAACTTCTTCTTGCAGACTCGCTAGGTAGATTGAGAACTTGCAGTACATAACCATGTCTGGCACAAAGTCCATTCTGGTGAGAATGCGATGCATCACATTGAAGGTTTCTACAAAATCCCTTCTCACTCTGATGACAGCCTCATCAATCGAGTCTACAAATTCTCCGAAGTATTCTTTTTGACCACGCATTTCAATGTATATATCGACTTTCTGGAGCACAGGCAACAAGTACTTGGACCATAACAAACCGGAGATCTCAGTGAGCATATCCAATCGATTTTCAAGATAGTAGTCTCCTAAGGGTCCCAGAAGTGCTTCTCTGACTGTGCTAGAAAGCTCTACGAGCAAGTCTTGGCTGAAAGTCAGACCCAAAAACTGGCGAGCTTCATCCAGTGCCTTGTGATCTTCAGATTTTGGAAGGATGAATGACTTTTCGAGCTCTGCCAGACGTCTCAGAATAAGGAGGTCACGTTCAGCTAGGGCGAGCTGCTTGTCAGTCTTGTAGCACACGAAGACATAATCGAGATTTGGTACTCTCTCAAGATCCTATGGAGTCTATCTCAAGTCAATAGGAATCTTATGGTAGCCCAATGGTGCCCTCAAATGTGGATCTTGGCCTTGGATAACGCAGACATCAGTCAAAATTGAAAGAGAGTCCTCCTCATCGATGAGTGAGTTGGCAGTTCTTCTGAATACCACATATGGAATCACACCTTGCTTTTCGTAAGAGCCTGCATGCTATCTGATTGGCACAGCGACAGCAAAATGGTTATCTGGGAGAGCAGGGCCAAGATTCTCGTCAGCCAAGACAACATCAACGCCAACAATTGCGTTCTGTGGATTTTTGGTGCGTTAGAGTAGCATGTGCACATATACATGCTTGATGGCCTCAAGTTCATTTTCTGATGCCTGAATTTCGTCATCTTGTGCTTGCTTTGATTCTTCTTCTGGAGCATTTGAAGCCGGTGTCTTATCTCCTTTCTTTCCTTTGGCATCTTTTCCAGCTGCTTTCTTAGGATCCTCTTTCTTAGCTTCTTCTTTGGGTGCTGCTCCTCCACTTGGTGCTGCGTCACCTGTACCCTTCTTTGCTGATGCTCTAAGTCTTTTCAGCTCAATCCTCAGGTTAGCTTGGTTGAGATCCCTTGGAAGCTTTTCAAAGCCATTTGGAATATTCGCCACCTTATTGGCCGACATCAAGACGTCTATGGTGGCTAGATATGGAACCTCATATCTTCTGAATTTGAGACGGACAAGAGCTGGATCAAGCAGAGCATCGAATTCATTCCACATCTGCGATTCAAAAGCTTTCTTTACAAGCTCAACATGAATTTCAATTGGAACATTGGCAGCAGCATACTTCCAGTCCTTCTCTGAGATCATTTCAGCGTCCATTTACTTGTATTTGTCAAGCAATTCATCAAGATCGACTTCAGGGTCTCTATTCTGAAGTTTGTCTTTCTTTTCTCGGTCTCTCTTCTTCTTTTCATGGACCTGGACGAGTGCTTGCTTGACGAGCTCAACATCAGGTTTCACCAAGTCTGCCACCTATCTCAGAGCCTCAGCCATAATTTGGCGGGCCTTTGAAGCACCAGCAGCCTTGGCACTTGTCGAGAATGGCTCGTTGGTCTAGAGGCACTCCACAATCGCTAGACTTCTATGGTATTTATTGTTTGCGAAGGTCTCCTCCAGCTTCTTTCGCCACGCTTCGGGTGAGAGGGCAGTTGATTGTAGCTCATACTTCAACTCTTGAGTTCTCAGGACTCTGAGTGCATCAATGAGCGTATCTTTGGTTCCTTCTGGTACTGGAGGGTCTTGCTCTTCGACTTACTTTGTATAAAGAACCTTGCTTATTCCATAGCTGATCACCTTCGTGGCGGCCTTCAAGGCTCCGACGTCAGCATAGGCCCTTGCCAGCTCGACATAGTTGAGGACTCGCCAGTCCAGATATTTGGTGGTCGTCAAGATGAGGTTGTTGTCAAGGCAGAGCACGTTGAACGCGAGGTAATGAGTTGCTTCTCTCGAGAAGTTGGCAACTCGGAGCTGATGGCAAGCTCTGAAGATCAAAATGGTTGAATTGTAGATGAGGTAGTACAACCGCTCTCTAACTTCTTCACTCTATTGATTTATCTCCGAGGTGGCCTCCTTGATGCGCTTCATAACATCCTTGACGACCTCGACGGTATCTTTGCGCCTGTAGCTCCGATCGTTCTTGGTGAAGCTCTCCAGATCTTCCTGGGCTTTGTTGATTTCCGCTTGGATGCGGTTTTGTAGCTCTTAGACCTTGTTGACTCCAACAAGAGCTCCATCCTCACCTCCTGGAGCTGTTGCGTTCGCTTGGGTTGCCCCTTGCAAATTTGGCAGTTGCGACGAATTGGTTTGCATTTCAAATTCAAAAACTTATGATTAATTTAATTATCAGTTATAAAATTAGCCTTCGAATTTAAAAGAAATTTAGAATAGATA
>Ga0115005_10004833_pt1 | contig 10657 bp, 6 predicted proteins | sample ArcOceMetagenome_FD_87163 | JGI IMG/M metagenome (GOLD analysis project Ga0115005, IMG submission 87163) | Marine eukaryotic phytoplankton communities from Arctic Ocean - Arctic Ocean - Greenland ARC118M Metagenome | ecosystem: Environmental > Aquatic > Marine > Oceanic | place: Arctic Ocean...
TAATCTGTCTTTGATCTGATCTTCAATATGTAAGACATATTTCCGGCGCTTAGGAAGGAACTTGTCTGGATGGTAAGCCCGGCGAATCTTATTGATATAATGCCGCCTTTTAGAATTACTCATATCTCTGTCCAATGCGAGACAGTTCCGAGGGCAATTCCAATTTGGTGGCCACGGGATGTCATCGATGGTCTTAATAGTTGGCGTTTTTTCTTTGAAATATTTCCATTCTTTTCCCCATTTAGACCGTAATTTCCTCAATGATTTTGAAGTGACTAAAGTAGGCAAAGGTATTTTATTTCGTTTCGCAAGATCTTCCAGGCACTTGTGTGCTCGGGTGCTTAAAAAGAGATTCTTTCTTGTTCTAGTAATAGCAACATAGAAAATGTGCACTTCGTCAAATGGGGTGACTCTGCCCTGTGTGCACTCCTCGATTCGGTCGAAGTTGTAGTCGTCGAAAATTAATACATTATCAAATTCGAGTCCTTTCGCTTTGTGCACAGTACCAAGTATGACCCCATCGTAATCATCAGGCGCCTCATCTTTTCCAAGCTTGCAAAAAGAGGATTGTATCTCTTGAAAAAAAGAACTGATGTCCTTATTTTCAGTCTTCAAAAAAGATAGAAGATCCAAAGATCGTAGTAAATCCAAGTCGTCTTCATCTTGAGCAAATTCTTTTATCTCTTCTATACTCCAAAAGGCCTCGCCTTTGTAATTGAATTCTTTTGGCTTTGGCACATCATCATTGTCAAAGTCATCTTCCTCGCCGCTTTCTTCCGCAAGGTATTTCTCCAGCAATAACTGATCTGTAGTTGGACCAGGGGGTTGCTTTGAGGATCCACTCAAATAACACCATCGCCTGGGCCGATGGGAATGAAGAAATTGGTACATACCGTTGTTTGTTCTGCATAGTACCACACCTTTGTTCATGTCATCCTCTTGTACACTTCCTTCAAATTTGGCAAGCCCGATTAACTCCTCGCCGCTGATTGCCTCGAGGACGCAGGACGCATAAGCAGCAATTTTTTTCCCAAATCGAAAGGATCCTGTCAAACTAAATGCTGGCGTTGTTGTGAGCTCCTTTAATTTGTCATGGAAGGAGTCACCAGCCCCACGAAAGCGATATAGTTTTTGGTGAATATCACCAAACAAGTATATGATGCTTCCATCTCGCTGATGATCCCCCCAGAATAAGTCAGCTTGGCAAGGCGTCATGTCTTGTGCTTCATCCACCATAATGACATCAAAGGGTATCTGCATATTTTCGATTTGCGCTACTTTGAGATACCCATCATATGTGATTCCTACGCCTTCACCTCCATTCTTGACGGTCTCACATCTCTCGCGAACCTGCTTGAAAAATTGTGATGCCCAGCTGACGTATTGCCCCTCATTGATTTTCTTTTGCCACTTTGATCGCTTGTTAGAAGAGTAGCTAGAATATCTTGCACGCCAAAATACATGTTTCACTTGTACATTGGCGTCAGAAGAAGCTTGGAATTTCTGAACAGTCTTTCGAATAAAGCCTGCTATTACATTCAGTCGCCGTTGAACTTTTCTTTTGTCCCGGCTCTCAAATAAGTGTTTAAAAGTGTGTTGGCAATACCTTTCAAGTTCTAGGCTTGAAATGATATGTTTGAGCTCATACTCACCAACAGGTCTAACATTATGCATGTGATCTGTGCCAAAGTAATGCCTCAATACAAAAGCGTGCGTGGTTCGAATTTCCGTAGACTTTGGCATTTTCTTGGACTCTTTAGCTTCATGCTCATTCTTCTTGTTGTACACAAGATATAACAGTTTCTTGGTTGGATCTTTGGCGCAAATTTCATTGCACAAGTGTGCAATGGTTGTCGTTTTCCCACAGCCTGCCAATGCATTGACGCATACCACTTCACCCGTCTCTGGTTCGTATGCAAGAATTCTCTTTTGCTCTCCAGAGCTATGATTGTTGTCACATGAATTATGTTCTGTTTTTGCTAATTTGCGTGGTGGTGGCTTGATATCGTCTTCATTTCCCTCTCCGTGTATGCAACTACCGCTAGTAGATTGATCCTCCTCGTCAAATTTGCTTGCAATTTGACGTGGAACATAATATGACAATCGCTTGCCAACTTCCATCAAATCGCTGGTGACTGACGAGGGTTTGCCATCCTCGACGAATAAATCAATGTGATGAACCTTTTGATAATTGTTTTCGATCGATTGCAACCCTCGTTTATTGTCACCAGGACACTCTATGTGCCCCCAACCACTTGGAAATTTCAATACACAGTCACCCAGCCGTATTGGGCGACCGCACACCTGGCAATCCTGTGAAAAAATTGCTTTATGACAACGGCATGCGTCCTTTCCCTCTTCCCTCCTCGTACGGCAGAAGGTCCCCTGTCTTTTTTCAGGGGTAACTCCCTGTCTTTTTTCAGGGGTAACTACACGTACCACAGAATTCATTGTACACGTAGACAAATAATTATGACCCCAAGGTCTTGGAGAGTCAGTCAGAACGATTTCTTTGACGGATTCGTTTGTATCAATTGTGGACTGACAAGTACAAGCAAGGTGAGCTTGGTGAGTTGTCTATGATACAAGTGTTGAGACTACTCGTAGTAGATAGACAGTTAGTGTATGTAGAAGGAAGTACTCTAGGAAATTGAGGAGGGAATGAATCTTGAATTGAATCTTGAAGCAATCTTGAAGCAATAACAAAAATCGCTGATGACATGACGTATTAGTGGGTCATGTCAACATCCCAATAACAAAAATACATTTTTGACGATTATCTCTTGAATCATGTCAAGAATGAAACATCTTCCTGATGAGGCAAACACACACTTCTCTTCTTTCACCTTTCTTTCCCACAGAAGATAGAGAGTTGAGTCGAGTCAGTCAGTCAGTCAGTCAGCCAGTCACAGAAGACTCACAGAAGCCACTTTAAAAAAACGAGGTTGCTGCTGGTCTGCTGGGCCGGTAATGCAAGTTAAAAAGTTGATGTATGACGGTACGAGCTCGAACTTCGAACTAATCCAAAACATCCAAAACATACACAATCAATACATCATCTTCTGCAGTAGCAGCTGAGTTATCATGACACACGCTAGGCATGAAAGTCGGAGGAATGCTTCAAGAGTACATGGGTATAATGTAGAAACCTGATGCGTACGTGTGTAGTGACATGCAATTAAATCAATTGTACTCTGGAATATGAGGAGCTGAATCTGATACTAAAGGTGTGATAAACTCTTCGTTATTTATGTTTCGATACCAAGACATAATAAGATGTAACGACAAATTTGAGAATGTTTTTTTAATGTCGAAACATATAACTTCCATTACGAGTACACGTAGATCCTTTGCATTGGACAGGACACGAGACGAAGTCCAATATCAGGTGAATAAGCATACCGGTACCGGTACAGTAGATCGCTGTGAAATAAAGTATTGAAGAAGGACAAGAAGCTATATTTGTGAAATTAATTTAAGGTTCACGAAGACGATCTTGATGTTCCTCCCGGACCGTTTCTGGCTTGAAAAACTCGTTGTAAAGATGAGAAGGTATTTTAAGTTTGGAGTCTTTCTCCAACCTATCTCTTTTGACCCAATGAATAAATTTGGAATCCCCGTCCTTCCACTTTGTCAACGTTAAGGTTTTGGACAGCTTCGTTGATGCTGGGTCTCGTAATATTTTCAACTCCCAGGAAGACCCCTTCTTCAAACGATAGAAATATTGGGCCCTCCGTTTGTGAGGCAGATAATAATATGCATCTTTGGTGTAGTCTGGCGCCAATTGGACCTTCGTAATGTTCTCGATGAATACTTCTGTGGCCTGCGACGAAATGCGCTTTTTCAAAAACGTCACCGTGGAATCAAATATCTCTCTCTGCCTTGCTAGGTCTGTCTCACCGGTTAGTTTGGCGATATTAAGAGAGATATCATCTTGCTCGCTCACTATACAGGACGAATTCATACATCCCAACGGCAACAAGCCAAACAACGATGCTGCTTGGATGAATTCCTGAGCCATTTTGGTGTCGAACTCAAAGTTAGTACTTGGTCTAAGGTTGAGAAGCTCCTCATACAGAGTCAGTGACTTCACGCATGGTGACTTGTACCCTTTTCCTTTGTTGTGTTTTACGTCCTTGGTTGTTGCTTTGCTTTGGCACCAGCTGAAAAGAGCATCAACAATTTGGGAGACTTCTTTTTTGTCAGATAAGAAGCAACGTTCATCCGCCGGTACATTCGCTACAAGCATGTCATAAAATCCAGTATCGGTATTGAGGGACGGATAATTCAACTTGGTGGTTGAATTCAAGATCAAAATCATCGACTCGGCAGCCAAAGTCGTAGGAGTTGTCCGCGGAGACCATCTGCACATTATGATAAAGACTATATACTGCAAGATATCACTTACTCGCAGCTCTGACACACAGCAGTGGTACTCAAGCGCACAGTCGAGAACTATCGACCATTTTGACTGTGATGAAAGCATGCGGGGTTAGATTGAATGAGTTTTGAAACAGGTACAATTTCACGAACAATCATCCTTACCATTGCCTCATATGTAAATGGTACTTCAACACCGTTCTGACCTTGTTCTTCAAATTTCTTGGATAGTTGCTCAATGAGTGCCTCGTGCTTTTCTTGGTGGTCAAAAATTCGAATGAAACTTCGGTCGTTGTCGGCCCCAGTGTTTGTTAACGCCTTATAAATTTCTTCGTTAAACTTTGACCTTTTTCCCCGGCTTGAATTTGTATTCATATCCAAGAGGATGTTTAAGTGCTCCTTTAAATTGGAATATGTTCGGCAAACTGCACGGCTATACATTACAACCGACAATGGGAAAGTTTTAGTATACCCGAGAAGCTTAAGGTAGGCGATTGTATGTTTGTTCTCGAGAATTTCTATCGGCAGGGTACAATTTAGCGTCAGAGTACCAGAGAAACCGTCTTTAGGATCGTTGGGATTGTCTTTGTGATGTCTCACAATTACGGGGATAATAATAGATAAAGCTTCACAGCGACAAAACTTCACATCTTCTCCACTGACACCAAGTTCTTTAGCAAGTTTCGATCGTAGTTCTGCTCGGGCGCGACCAGCAACAGTATCAGGTAATTCAAAATGGTTTTCTTGGTCCAAACTCGGCATCACCTCTTTGAACGCATATACTACCAGTTTCCCTAGAGCATCAAGCGCCTCTCTTTTAATATGACTCTAAGAGACAAACAGTGAGAGAAATGCAATCAATTATACGGGAGTTTTGATGCTACAAAACCCCTCGTGATATCTGTCATATCATTAAGACTCACCGTATAAATCAAGTACGGAGTGATAGTTTCGAGGATAGTACTTCGATTCTAGAAACACACACAATATGATTGTGAGAAAGACAGCGATGATTTTTGCCCATGAATATATGCATCAGAACGATCTTACCTTGGAATATTGCATAGCATCGTTGGTAGTAAGGCCTATATTACACGACAAAGTCCCACGTTTGTCATCTTTTGATGGCCTTTTCATAGCCTTTCCAAAGCCCGGCATCATGTCTTTCATCAGAGATGTTATGGTCGCGAGGAAGCCGGAGTCCTTTCCACCCTCCAGGTCCATGTTCAAAACAGCAACCTCATCTGATATGAAGTTCTCTGTAGATTTTATTACCCTTACATCCTTGCATATTTCTTCGAGCTTACTTACTGTCGGTAGTCCTATCGTACCATGCAAGTGAGAGTGTAGATCCTTGCAAAAGTATATTTGGCTCTTGGGGTTTCTTTCCAACACGTATACTTCGTCAGCGCCGAGGATTTCTTCGAAGCGGCTACTCTTCTTCTTCTTCTTCCTCTCTCCCTTCAACTTGGAATGCTTGAAAATAGTCAGCGCCTGGTCCTTGAATAAACATTTTGAAGCTTCCAAACTATGAATTTCATTGTAGAGATCTTGAGCTGCTTTATCCACCACGTTGTTGACAGACGCTACAGAAGATCGATTCTTGTTCCTTGATGACTGTTCTTTAGATTCCATCTCATCCGAGTGATGGGATTGATTCACATGTGATTCATTGGGAGTACACTGCTGAACCATTAACCTATTTTTTTCCTGCTCTTGGACGAAATCAGATTCATTAGTAGGAGGCAATTCACTGGCACCAAGAAAAGACGATGCCGTCACACGTCGTTTAACTTTCGGCGGAGATGCAAGCTCCAATAGTGCTCTTGTCACACCAACGTCACCAGGTGACTGAGATTCATGCATTGAGCGATTCTGATTCTGATTTAGACGGCCGAATGAGTCAAGCTGTGATTTATGGCCACGGGAACGAGGTGTGGAAGAGGGGACACTTGAACTTGGACGCTTTCCCGATGGCTTCCTATCAATATCTGGCTTCTTCACTGTGTTGTCATGTGCACTACAAGTACTTGTACTCTCATTCCATGGAGAGAGACCAACGCTATCGCTGTCCACAAATTGAGATTCACGACGTGAACTTGATTGGCACGCTGTATTCGTATTCTGATGGTTATGTGTACGGCTTTCCATCTCATGAAAATGGGCTAGTATGCCATGCTGTGTGATTCTTCGACAATGACGCTTTTTTATTGGCAATGTTCCTGGTGTTCTTTTTTCCACTGTGTTGAGTGTGCCAAATTGTGAGTTATCGACAAGAGAACGAGAACGAGAACGAGTTGTGGAAGTGGGAACATTCGAACTTGGTGTTTTTTTCATTGACGTTCTTCCTGGCTTCTTCACTCCTGTGTTTTGTGTACTCGTACTTGTACTCTCATCTTCCCCTGTTACGTGTAGTTGAAGTTCAAGAAGCCTTACTGCTTTACCGCTGGTACTTGTATTCAATATCCCATCACTGCCTAAACATTGAGGTTCACGTAATAGAAGACATGCTGGTGCTGCATTCTGATGATCAAGACTCTGGTTCTGGTTCTGAGGCACCAACAAAGCAGTTGTTGTTGCATCAACATCAACATCAGCAGGTGATACGGATACGGCACCTTGTGGTCGATGTCGACACGTACCGGTACGTGTAATTTCAGGAGTTCGCGGTGTATTAATACGTGTACTACCGGTAGCACTACACGTATTGGTAGCACTACACGCACTGGTAGCACTACACGCACTGGTAGCACTACCAGTACCGGTACTCGTAGCCGCACTTGTATTCAAATTCCCAACTGCCAACGCACTTCTTGGACTTTCCGCCCCATCATCATCATCACAATCAGACCAGCAACCTATATTCAGGTTGGGATCACTATCATATCCACCCGAAGCCCTCAGCGCATCCTCCACGGCACGCTTCCACTCCTCATTCCCCTTATAACGAGAATTCATCTCCCTGAAATTTTGAAAAAAATTCAAAACCTCTGGAGACTCCTCATAATCATTGTCATGGATGAATCGAGTCTGTTGTTGGCAATCCATTCCAGTTCCAGTTCCTGTTCCACCAGTTCCATTCTGAAAGAGTCGTGCTTCACGTAATCTATTACCGTGAGTTCGGTGGTTGCATTGCTGATATTCTGCTGGCCACCATATTTCGTCAGAATTTTTAATGAATATTAGATCGATGTCTTCTGTTGCATCCATGGCCGGCATGGACAGATTGAAGATGTGTGTTGATTTCTGTCAGTCCAATTACACACGTACGGTACTGTGCTGTGCTGTATTTTATGTCGCGTACTCGTACCTTACGAGGGTACTCCTCGTAATACCGTGCGTGGTGCGTGGGGTGTACCAACTGCATTGCATTGGCTCTTCTGGTGCTTATTTGCACAACCTTTTCGCGGGCGGTTTTTGACCCGCAAAGGGGACCGGTTTTCACCCACATTTGGGCCATACTGTGCGCTAAATGATTTGGCGGGTCCCATGTCATAATGAATTTTCAATGCGACTGTTACTCAGAAACATTACAATAGAGGTTGATGCAAGTTCAAGTATGTACTGTAATGCATTGTAGTTTAATCTTTGCATTTTTAGGAAAATTTCGACAAACTCTATTTCTTTCCATCACCAAGCTCTTCAAACCCAGGCATGACTTTTCCAATTGGAACCTGGAGCTGCTCTCTCATTTTCTTCACATCGCCCTTCTTCTTCGCTTTTTCATAAGCACGAGCCTCCTTCTTACTGAGAGCCTTACCCCAAAAGTTCGTTTTCGCATCCTTGTACTTATCACCGTTGGCATTCACATTACCACCAACCTTTTCCATAAGCTCGTCACCTTCAATTTCCTTCTCATACACTTTTTTCTTCGCGACAGCCTTCATCTCACGTTCATCAGACGCTCCAGTAACGACTACCTTTCCATCACCGACTACCCACTCCTCCTTACAGACAGAGCTGTAGAACTCCTTACTGTGAGAAATCATGAGAACAGAACCTCCCCACTCGTTCAAAGCCGCAGAGAGCGCACCAAGCGCTTCACGATCGAGATAGTTCGTAGGCTCATCAAGTACAAGCAAGTGAGGACAGTTCCACATGGCAGCCGCCAATACCAACTTAACCTTCTGACCACCTGACAAACCCCTAATCTTTCCATAGGTTCCAAACTCTTGCGTCAGTCCAAAATCATCCAAATGCTTCTGAATCTCCGTAACCGTAATAGGCCTTAGATCCAATCCCGCCTCCTTGGCAGCAATCTTCTCATCCGTCTGCTTCATCAATCTCTCAAATCCCATACTCAAGAGTTCATCCTTGGTATAATACTTGTTATTCCTCTCTGGCACATGAAGCTTCTTAACCTCATACTCCAATTTTCCCGCTTTCATTCTACGACTCCAAATAGCCTCCAGTTGAAACTCGTCAATAAGCTTCTGCTCATCCTCCGAAATCCTGTACGCTTCGCTCATGAGCTTCTCCTTATCGTACGCATCCTTGAATCTCCACTGGATGTATTTGGCGGGTGCATCCTCCAAATGCTGCTCCACATGGAAGAAAGCATGCTGGGACACATAGGCAATACGGAGATTATGGTGAATGAACAGTTTGCACGCTCCTAAATTACTAGGTTGCGTCTCTCCCACGAGCATCTTGATGAGAGTGGTCTTACCCGATCCGTTCGCTCCGATACACGCTACTCTCGAACTCAGGCTCATTTTCAGATTGACATCATTCAAAGTATTAACTTCGGCACCGGGGTATGCATAATTCACATTTTGCATTTCCAAAAATTTCTGAGTGGAAGTGCGAACTCCTTCCAACCTTCCTGGTTCCGGAAAGACGAATTTGAGATCGGTCGTTGATAGCTCGAAATAGTGCTTGGCCTGAGGCTGTTTTTCGACAAACGCCGACATTTTCCCTTTGTAGTGGACGAGACGGCGATGAGGGCCCCATATCGCCCTATGTTCGTAGTGGATGACGTCTGTACAGATTTCTTCCATGAATGGTGTATCGTGCGATACGCAAATGACTGTGGTGTTGGTGAGGTTGCAGAGGTAGTTGGTGAGCCATTCGACTGTTTCGTGATCGAGATGGTTTGTAGGCTATAATTATATATTGAATATTGAGTTGGGAAAGAAAGAGGTGATGATGTAATTGTGATGAGTAAATGAATGAATGAATCGTGAGAATGACAGAGAAACCTTCCCAAAATAAGAGAGGAGTCGAGTCATACAAATCCAAAGAAAACACTCTATCAATATCAATAGTAGAACTCAGCTCACCTCATCCAACAACAAAATATCAGCATCGACCAAAACAGCCATGGCAATCCTTAGCTTCATCTGCCAACCACCAGACAACTCCCCAATCGTCCCGTCAATCATGACATCTGTAAACTTGAGCTGCTTCAACATATCCACACAATCTTCTTTACTCCTCTTACTCGCCAATAGTTCATCCAATACATTCATGGCTTCATGCACAGGATCGACATTACTTCCACTATCAACATACTGAGTGTTGAGATGGAATGGCCATCCGTCCAATTTACCATTGTTGATGGCGTTCATCAATGTGGTTTTACCCGCACCGTTCTGACCCACCAATGAGTATCTGTGTCCACGACGGAGACGGAGTTTGGTCTGATGCAAGAGGATCTTACCTCCGTACGCTAGAGAGAAGCGGATATTACAAAGTTCCTCCCCTCCGAATTCATCCTCTTCATCGGATTCGTCATCGAGTTCTTTGAGGGTGGCTTTCTCAGCGAGGGCTCGGAATTTCTCAATGGTATCCTTGCAGTCTCCGCCATTGGCATTGTCGGGGAGGGTGGCAATGTAGGGTGAGAGTGCGTCGATCCATGTGGAGGAATCAAAGTCCTGGATGGTGGTGAGGGAGGATGCGAGGGATGCGACGTAGGCGAGGACCTCGAGGGATTCAGAGGATGGGGATTCCTCGGTTGGGAGGTTGCATGCTTGGCGCAAAAGGGAGAGGGTTTCGTTGGGCGGGTCGATGATTACCATGGTTTGGGTTGTTTATCTTATCTTTATTTGCAGTTTTATTACTGTATGATTGTGATTGTGATTATGATTATGATTATGATCGTGCAGTGGGAATGAAACAGAAAAGGATTCTTCCTTTGAGATTCGATTCGATTCATTCGTTCGTTTGTGTGATGAAAACTTTTGAGTGGTTGGGCAAGGGTCGGGTTGGGAAACTGGTTGGGGACGAAAAATGACACGTCATATCAGTGAAATGAACGGGCGGTTGGAAACGGGTA
>Ga0115005_10004836_pt1 | contig 10652 bp, 9 predicted proteins | sample ArcOceMetagenome_FD_87163 | JGI IMG/M metagenome (GOLD analysis project Ga0115005, IMG submission 87163) | Marine eukaryotic phytoplankton communities from Arctic Ocean - Arctic Ocean - Greenland ARC118M Metagenome | ecosystem: Environmental > Aquatic > Marine > Oceanic | place: Arctic Ocean...
GTGGGCGATAGTGTTGGTGAACTTGTTGGCGCCATCATCGGGGCACATGTAGCGCCTTCTCCAAACTTGGCACTTGCAGACGATCCAAAGTTGTCCTTAACCTCTAACTCGTACGATCCACCGTCGTAGTTAACAGTGACGTTGCCACCAGGTAAAGATAGACCATCACCATATGAATCAGAAATTTGAAAGATGTATCTTCCTCTTGGAATACATGTGTAGTAAAGGTCGGAAGTTTCGCCGTAATCATATGCTAGTGCCAGTACCTGTTCTCCGGTGCATGCATATACGAGGACCCAGGAGATTTCGGACGAGTAATCGTCAAATGTAATGTCTACCTCAAAGGTGGTCTCATTGTCGCTGCAGACCAGAGGAGTGGGCGACATAGTTGGGACGCATGTAGCTCCTTCCTCTCCGAAGGTAGAGCTAGTATAATATTCAAAGTCCTCACCCTCAATCTGGAACTCAAACTCTCCACCGTCATAGTTTACAGTCACGCTGCCAGGAGGAGAAATACCATCACTGTTGAAATCGCCAAGAACGAAGATGTATCTGCCTCTTGGAATGCACGTGGAGTAAAAGTCGGAAGTTTCACCGCTAACGTATGTTTGTAAGAGCACTACTTCTTCAGTGCATTCATCAAGAAGACCCCAAAATGTTTGTTCTGAATAATCATCAAAAGTAATGTCTATTTCAAACTTGGCCTCGTCATCGCTGCATACTAGAGTAGTCGGTGACATCGTCGGGGCACATGATGTGGCTCCTTCATCTCCAAACGTGGCGTTTACAAATGATCCAATTTCCTCACCCTCGATCTGAACCTCAAATTCTCCACCATCGTAGTTCACAGTGACGCTGCCACCAGCAGAAGAGGTAAGACCATCACCATTTGAATCAGAAAGGCCAAACATGTAAGTGCCTCTTGGAATACATGTAATGAAAAGGTCTGATTCACTATCATTGTTACTGTATGCTTCTTGCGCATGCACGACTTTTCCGGTACACTCATCTATGAGTTTCCAAGAAGTTTGTTCCGAATAATTATTGAGTGCAAAAACGACCTCAAACTTTGCCTCGTCCTCTGCACATACTTGAGTCAACGAACAAACGCTTGCCGATGGGTCATTCAGGCAAATGTATGTCTTGATCATATCGAACTTTTTGTGCAGTAATTGTATAAAAGAATGCAACAGAGAGAAGTTTCATTGTGAGTACGTGTACTACCATACATGATTGATTGAGAGCGAGACATGATATCTCAATATTTAATATTTCAGAGCTTGGGAACAGATACACACAGTATAATATGTAATATCTTACCTGGGAAGCAATACGAGCATAAACGCCTGGAAAGTTTGGATTAGCACATCCGAAACCCCAGCTAACAACCCCAACAACTACGTCATTCTCGATATCATAAAGCGGACCTTTTAAAACAAGCAATGCATTGAGTTAGTTTTCACAAATCATTGTCAAGATGAATTTCAAAAATACAATATTTAGAATATTCACTACGCGTGTACTATGATACGTAGACTTACCACCACTGTCTCCTTGGCAAGAATCTTGACCAGGATCTTTCGCACACATCATATTTTCTGTGATTAAAGCTGTGGGGGAATAGTCCGCGTTACACTCATCATTGGTAACATACTTTAGCTCAACGTGTTGTAGCTGTTCTGGAAATTCTGGAAAGGACCCACCAGAATCAAGATTTCCAAGACCTTTACAACAATGAATGAAAGAAAGGATGTAGTGTATGAGCGAGATAGGAATATATTAATAAACGTATATTGTTTTCAATTTGATGAAGCAGGGCAGGGCTTACTTACCAATAGCCCACAAATTGGCTTTTGTGGTATTGTAATTCGGAGAGTAGAGTCCATTATCAGTCTTCACAGGCTCGATAGTTGAATTTCCGCTAAGCTTGAGCAATGCAAAGTCATTGTCCATGGGAAGACCCGAGTTATAGTATTGATCATACCCAGGATGTGGAACTTGTTCATCAATGGCAAACACCTCATAAAACTGGCCGCAGTTGTCTGAGTTTAGGCACAGAGCACCAACCACAGCCAATTCCAGTCCTCCTACTAAACAATGAGCGGCAGTTAGAACAAATTGAGGTGCAACGAGGAATCCACCACAAACAGGATTAAATCCTCCTCCAAGACTATCTGTTCCTAAACCAAGCGAGACAAACCATGGGTAAGTGCCTGCCTGAACGTCTTCACCGTTGATGATCTTGGGGCTAGGATGGTCGATCTTGGTGGTGGATTTGTTAGAACCATAGTTAGGGTATTCTTCCGCCGCTGCTGGAGGAGTCGTCTTGGATTTGCTACGCTGCTGGAGGAGGGACAGAAGAGATGCTGATGCTTTACCATTCTTGTTTTCACGACCTGCCTCAGATGCGACAGCAGCCGCAAGTGAGAGGACTCCAAACAAGAGACTTCTCTTGTCTGAGAAAAGTGTTATCTTCATCGTTCTGATTCCGTCAACTTCTTGCTTCTTGTTTCTGCTCCAATTTGAAATTGTGTGAAATTGAAAGTTTCTTTGATGATCGTGGTTTATGCCTTGCTACTGTGTTATGTATTATGTATGCTTCTACCAAGCAAAACCAATTTTGGCAGCTCTTTCTCTGCTGTTCTTTTGGTCGTATCAATTGGAGAGGTGCTGTGAGTCTTGATTAGGTTTGTTGGTGATCTTGTCAAATGAAGGAAGACATCTAATTTTGTCAATCTAATTCCCGTAGACCCATTTCACCATCCTGAATAAAGGAATAAAATCGAATCAATCAATCAATCTATCAGCAAGAAGCTATCAGTTTCAAATGTTGACCCCCGCTAAACATATCGTATCCCGTGAGCGACAAATATTTAACGACAAACCCGGAAGCCAAAGGACATGTTGTTAGAGTTTTAGACATCTCTTTTGTGAGGAGCTGGGGCCGGCCGGGCCAGGCGCCGCCAGGCAAACTGAAAACCGCCGATACCGACCGGTGGTCAACCGGTTACCAAGTGACATCTGACATCTTACATCTTCTGACTGACACATCATCCAGCATCCACCAGTTCCAACATCGAATCCAAATCGAATACGGTATTCATTCATATCATACAGTACGGTACCACAGTCCGAAACGATTCAAGGTGAGTTTTTATTAACTATAAATAGACGCATTTTGAAAATTTGGGGCAAAAGATTCACGGGCAAAACAATAATCACCAGTAACAGCAACAGTAACAGTAACAGTAACAGGCGTTGAGAATGAATCGAATCGGATGTTGATATCATAATGTCTGCTAGCTGCTGGCTGCTGGCTGTATCATATTGATTAATACATGATGTTTCGCAGATTCGTTTTAATCCGTTCATTGACCGACAGTACTTTTAAACATATCATATGATACATACACTCAATGCAATGCACGTCTTTCTCAAGAATAGAAACCAACACGGAAGATATCATCTCAATCCGAAATATAATCACGAAATATCAATATTCCGTACCATACCGGGCATAGCCATTAATTAAAACATACATAGGACAACGAAAGGAAAAATGGGAGGCTGCGGTTCAAAATCAAATGCATTGAGTCACCTCGACGACTCCGTCAGAGTTATGGTACGCCATGACGCCAAAGCCCTAGCAAAAAGAGGGCAAGCACCGGGAGGGTATGTGCCTCGCGCACAACATCCAATCTTGGATGAAATGCAAGAAAAGGAGGAGGCAGAAAATAGTATGAATGCTGATGATGCTGGATCGCCACCGACGGAAGAACCAGCTCGGCGTACTATTGTAGCGGCCGAAGAGCCCGAAGAGCCTGGCACTGACAACAACCAAGAGGATTAAGCTGCGCAAGAAGGAAGGAAGTTCAGGCGTGAGAAAGGTTTAGGAGGGGTTCTACTTCCTACTCGTAGTAGTAAATTAGAGTTACATGTTTGCACGTAGTGTACGTGTAGTTGAGTGAATTGATAGTTATATTTTGGACTTGAGCGGATTTTATTTCCAATTTTTACATGGGTCAAAACGAGATTTCAGATGGCATAACAGCCATGTTAAAATGTATGCTGATTACTTAGTACACGTACAGTACTGTACTGTAATGCGCCGTATCGTTTTGTTCAAGTGTTTTTAGAATTTAAAATTGCCAAGTTTATATTTTGAATATTGAATGTGCAGTGCTAATCCAATATTCATACGTGGTGTAGTCAAAGTCTAATCGCCAAGTTTAAAGTCTCCAAACAGCAATAGTAGAGATCAAGCTGTTGATCTATGGGCGGCCGAGGATTGGCTGAGGAAGAGGGCTTTGAGCCAGTTAATCTGACAACTCTTGGCCTCTTGAATCATTTTTCGATTTTCTTATCGATTGAGGATCACTTTGCTATCTCCACTATTCAAATGCCGAAAAGAAAGATATTGTCTTCATCAAAGACGGTGAGGAATCGCTTTAATTCGCTTTCCGGAATTTGAAATCGCAAAATCATTTGGAACACACCGACCGGTACTACAGTACAGTACAGTATTATACCCATTTGTATCTAAAGCGACAATTCCATTGAAAATATCTCGAATTTGAAATGAACTACGAGTGGAGCGCGGCACGCGACTCTCGCTCTTTCTTGGAATTACAGTACTACGCAATACGAATGTACGCATATTACATAGGGTTATTAACGGCAGTTGTTGGTTGCATCGACACCGGCTGGAATGAATCACAATTAACAGATAGGAGAGGCAGGCGTAAACTTTCTTCACGATGCGATGCGTGCAGTTTCAAAGTTGTCTTTCTCTACTCTCTCTTTCCCTTCTCTTGGAATTTCAATCCATCGAAAACGACAACTGAAAACCTGACCATGAAAAATGAATGATATGACACAATAATTATTACACTGCTGTTCTATTGCACCCTTTCCTGATAGGAAGCTAAGCAACAATATCTACACAATTAAACTATGGCAACAATCAGAGCAGCCATTGGAAAAGTAGCAAGAGTGAGCAGAAGTAGAAATCCTTCAAGACGGGAATTGTACAAATCTCTCTCCACCCAATCTCAGACTCAGGCTCAGGCTCCTGAGGAACCCTCCTTATCATTATACTGCTGGGGAACCAACGACAAAGGCTCTATACCGACCAAAGACGTTCTTAAAGATGGTAAAAGTGGGGGATCGGGTGGAGCTGGTAATTTGTTGAATCGCGGCGGGACAATCGTCGATCATCCTGCCAAAATTGATTTACACGATGCCTTTGGTGCGTGCGTTCTAATATATTGAATATGTTCTCGTCGAATGAATCATGGAATATTATCATATCTTGCAGTATTTATTGGGGACCTTTCCATCCTACTTGCACATTCAGAATTCCATTATCATACCGATACATACATTCATTTTTCTAACACCAAAATTCTCCTAACCGTAACGTAACCACAAATTGATTTGATCCAGGTGATGAAAACGTTTCCATTCGCGACGTCGTATGCGGTCCAACATCTACAGCAATTATCACTACCGAAAATACCGTGTACACATCTGGAGGAAACAAATTCGGTCAGCTCGGAGTAGGAAACAAAAATGACGTGCTAGTTCCCACAATATTATCCCCACCGGACTCCTCGCCTCTCGTCCAAAATAACATTTCAAAAATATCCATCGGGCAGCACATGTCTGCCATCATTGACAATGACGGATACCTCTATACCATGGGATACAATGGTAATGCAATGGCGGACGGTGTCGGGTGTCTCGGCCATGGATACTTTCCAGAAGAATATCTGACGGATCCTACCCTCGTTCAAAGCCTTGTGGAGGACGGATGCAGAGCGGAACAGGTTGTGGTCGGAAATTCCCACATGACGGTCTTAACGGATGAAGGCGAAGTATTAATCTCGGGTTCGGGGGCATACGGGCGTTGTGGGAATTTGGATCCTGTGGATCAATTATTCCTCGAACCGGTGGAATTGCTTGCTGGTGAGACTGATATTTGTCAAATTGCCGGGGGGAAGGATTATTCCCTTGCGCTGACCAAGAATGATGGAATTATTTTTGCTTGGGGGAGGAATCATAAGGGACAGTGTGGGACTGGGAGCGGGTTGAGTGTGGAAATGTATGCCATGGAATCTATGCCGGTTGCAGTCGAAGGGATGTTGGAAGGTAGGAAAGTTGTCAAGATGGATGGAGGCGAATCGCACGCTGCAGCGCTGACTGATAAGGGAGAATTATTCGTTTGGGGTTCTGGACTCGCTTTCCAACCGGAGCTGGTGACATCACTTGGGCATACAAAAATTGTGGATGTATCTTGTGGACAAGACTTTACCATTGCGCTTGACCACGAGGGAAATATTTATAGTTTTGGAAAGGGAAAAACTGGAGTTCTAGGATTGGCTTCTGAGAAAAAGGCCACAGAACCTACTTTGGTCGAAGGTTTGTTGGGTAAAAAGGTTATCAAAATCGATGCTGGGTGGAAGCACGTTGCGTGCTTAGCGGAAGAGAATAGCTCAGATTCATAGTATGCAATAGATTCGGCTGCAGATTTTATGCATGCCATTGATGGTGGCTCCTGATCTGAATAGTAAACAAGAATGATTGATATCTTCACATGAATCATTTTATTGTAATCCTCGTAGATCTGAGCTTTTTGTGTAGTAGACTCAAAATATGACATATATATTCACAGATGATTATTCCTTCACATGCCGCCTTCTTCAAAGACTTTATTTCAACACAATATTTGTATCCTTCAACTATTTTGGAGTCACTTTGTATGAAATGATTTGGAAATACGCTAGAGACTTTGAGGAAAACTCAAAATGGTATCCGCCCAAATGATCATCAACGCCAAATGCATTTCGGCCCTCGCGCAATTATTCCCGCGAAATGAATTTGAATCAATCAACGTTCATTTGGGAAATAAAAGACCACCCGATTGATTCATTTGGACATACAACTCAATTAAAAATAACAGAAACAACAAAATAACCTGCCGTATTGAAGTAAACTATCAATGGACACCCCAACCTGCCAGGAATCAAAAGATCTTCGGCCCCCCGGGCGAAACCCCTTGTCTTGGGGTCCCCTCCCGGTCGGGGTCAAATAATTTCAACAACCTCCAAAACCTATTTGGGACCCGCCAAATCATTTAGCATACCAAATGCAGTTGGCGTTGATGATCATTTGGGTACCAAAAACACCAATTCCACTATTTCTCAAAGATTTTTTTTGGTGATATGATGGATGAAATTTCATATTCTGTATCTTTGTGTTTACAGAACGCCATGGCCATTGGATTTGTCCCAACTGAAAGTGGAACAGATTTGAGAAATAAGTTGGAACGAGCAGATGACGTCAATGTTTACCTCAATTTGACAACTTCGTTGGATGACAAAAACAACTTCGTTGGATGACAAAAACAATGGAACAAAAGGATAGTACATGTTTGCGGTGATGCAGAATGCTGTAAATATTCTTCACGCATTAGTGTTGATTGTATGCATTGGTGTATGAAAGAGACAGGCGGAAGGCTGAATGCAGCCCTAGCGTGTCTTTTGCAGTGCAGTTTGAAGGATGGAGAAAGTACTAATGACTAATGATGATGAGTGAGTCCGTTGTTCTAAAAAACGGGCTTCTAATTCTAAAACTAAACACTATTTCTACTTATTTAGATATACGCAGCGCGGAAAAACCAACTTTTAGATTTAGTGGCTACTGTAAGAGAAATAGAGGAGGTGGGAGGCAGGCACCGAGGCGAGGCACCTACCGCCTACCGCCAACCCGGTACGTGAAGCTTTTACCATAATACCTTACCGCTGAAAAGAAGCTCCGTGGAGATGGAAGTTTGCGAAATTACAGACGAATCCGGAACGTCATCTTTGTCCACCAGCACCGCCGCCAGTATGAGAGGAAAAGGTGCTCCTCGCACAAAGCAATCGCGAGACAAGGTGCGCACTGTAGGGGCGGATTCTTCTCGCTCTGGTGCTGATATGAACAGAGAACGAGAGACGTTGGCTCACGCGACCTATTTCAAAGGTACGTACCTGTACTACGTGTACGTGACCATGACGTCTGGCGGTGCAGCATGTTCACATGCGGACTGTGGACTGCGGCAAGAAGTTGATGTTCTTACTGCTGTTATTGTTCTGCTCCTTCTGTTTTCCGTGCGATTTTTCGTAATCTTGTTTTTGTTGCCAAATTTTTGCTTCTCTCGACTTTCAAACTTATTTTCAATCTTGTACACGTACGTGTACGCATTGCGTTTCTATTCCTCATCAATCATCAATGCAGGACCATGCATTGATGATTTTGATCTGACAGATCTAAGTTGATGATGACGGTGATGGGTGATAGGTCATGGGATTGACAGATGTTTGTTGGTTTCATCATCCAATCGTGCTCGCTTCATGAGCGATTGATTGATTCATATTTTATTTTCAGACAATCAAGGGATCTTGTATCAAGCAAAACTAATAAAATAAAATAAATACTACGTCGACAAGACGTGGGCATCACTTCTCAGATCTTGTTGTCCAAGTTCAACATTGGGTGTTTATGATGCTGGTGATGTTGCGACTGGTGCGATCAAGAAGAAGATGGGAATGATATTCATTCATTACAGCCAGAGCTTGTTGTTCTATGTTACGTTTGCAGTTTTAATCTCTTCAAAGTTACACCAATCGATAGAATACTACACGCACAAGTATTATTTTGATATACCAGGTTTATTCTTGAGTGAAAACAATTCCTTCATTGAGCCTTTTTTTGAATTGAACTGTTATCTGCAATATTAGTACGCCGCTTCTTCACTGGTTGTTTCTTAGAGTTTGCTTGTTGCAAATGAACGATCATCATGATACCACTATTTTAAGCCTCAAGTGCTGTGATCTCGATCGGTTTCATACCACCACTCAACGATAGCCAAATAGGGCTAAAATTGTACACACGTACCCCGCCCACCCTCAGTACCAGCGGGACACATTCAAAACATTGCATTCAGATCAGCTATCGAGGGTGCCGTCTGATAAACCTTCTTGGACACCATCAGATAACCCGTCTTTTATTCCTTCGGGTCAGCCTTCGAGATCTCCTTCAGATCAACCAACGATGATTCCGTCGGAGCTCCCTTCAATATCTCCATCAGGTCAGCGGTCGATGATTCCATCAGATCAACCATCGAGGGAACCATCAGAGAAACCTTCTATAAGTTCTTCGGTTCGGCCTTCGAGATTTCCTTCAGATGAACCAACGATGATTCCGTCGGATCAACCATCCAGTATACCCTCAGAAATATCTTCTAGGTTGCCAACAAATAACCCTTCTATGATTCCTTCAGGTTCTTCTTCACCTAGCTTAGAACCAAGCTCAGAACCATCCTATAGTCCAACGTTTTCACCAACAGTATCGCCATCGTTCTTCCCAAGCTCTAATCCATCGACGTCAGTGTTGCCTACTGTTAGGCCTTCGTCTTCCCATAGTCCAATCTACTCTTCAGAACCTTCTACAATCCCTACTATCTCACCATCTAGCTCCCCATCAGCATCAAGTAAGCCAAGTTTTCAGCCTTCGAACGTACCATCTGAGAAACCTAGCTCGGCACCTAGTATGTTTCGGTGTCGATTTGACATCGAGTGCAAGGTTGGAACATGCATGAATAATGTTTGTGAATCAGGAGTAAGTTGATTCTTCTTCTTTGACTGTTTCGATTCTTCTTCCATCACTCATGTTTTCACCAAGGATAAATATCACTTCTTTATTTCCACAGCGGTTATCAATTGACAACCAAACTAAGGATAATACCGATGGGTAGAGTATAAACCTTGATCTTATCAGTCTCCTAAATGTCGGCGATTCTGTCCATCGAGGTGGTGTCATCATTGAACCTGACAATATGGTTCGTTTGTATGATAACGTCCATCATTCGTACGCTCTATTCAAGTTTATTCCTGTCAATAAATTCACAAGAATGCAGTTTGTGCTTTTGTTAGTTTCGGGACTTTGGGAGCTCCTCCATTGGAGAACCACCTACTGCATTGTACTAAGGGGTGGTAAGTTTTCACACCAGCCGGGTTTTGTAATTGTTGACAGTGGGTCAGCAGAACTCGACGGCGACCCATTGAATCTTGGCCTCCGAAGACCTACCAGTCAGTCGTCTGTTACTGGACAGACTTCGATCAAGGAACCAGGGTATTCCGAATTTGCCGTTGACGGGAATACCAATCAGGTCTTTAATATTGAGGCTTGGCAGTACAACACTGTGACTCGCACTGAGCCCGAAATACGACCATGGTGGGAATTAGATTTGGAAGGGGACAGGTCAATCCGCCAGATAGTCATCGACAAAAAGAATGGATGTGTACGAGGATGATCTGAAGGACTTCACCATCAGTATTTTTTACTCCGATGGTATTTCAACAGCAGTAGAGACCTATAGTGGCACTGCATCTGCTATATCTTCCTTTGAATTTGACAGCGTCATTGGCAATAGGATAAAAATCATGTTGAATGGAAACTCCCCTCGGGTTCTTTGCCTTGCTGAAGTGCAAGTGTATGGAACAGAGTTCCAGTTTGATATTCCAATTGGACAATTGTTCTATTTACCCGAGATGAGTTTCAACCGGCTTGCTTTCATCCAGGACCGCAGCGAAAGTGTGGCAAGAAATGTA
>Ga0115005_10004837_pt1 | contig 10651 bp, 9 predicted proteins | sample ArcOceMetagenome_FD_87163 | JGI IMG/M metagenome (GOLD analysis project Ga0115005, IMG submission 87163) | Marine eukaryotic phytoplankton communities from Arctic Ocean - Arctic Ocean - Greenland ARC118M Metagenome | ecosystem: Environmental > Aquatic > Marine > Oceanic | place: Arctic Ocean...
ACCTATCTGGTTTGAAAGTACCTATTCACTCATTGCAAACCATGAGTACCAGCGAGCCCTTGAACAAGCAAAAAACAGCGAAACCAAAGACTTAGAGCTGATCAAAGCAATTGAACGCCAAGCCAACATTTATCGCCGTAAACAGCTAAAACGCTTGCAAACCCACTTCATCAAAAAAGAGTGGGAACACGCAGAACAGCTTTTGTATTCATTACAACTGAGCCAGCCACCCCACCCTCAATTTAAACGAGCGGTATTGCAGTTAGAGAAGCTAAGGTCTCAAGAAAAGCTTGAGCTTGAAAGCAAGGTTGCGTTAGCCAAGGCACATCTACTCGAACAACAAACACAAGAACACATGTTTCAACGCAGAAACACGCAAATTTCTCGTTACTGGTGGCAATCACAGACGCCACTCGTCTCTGAAAAACATGCACTGGCAGATACTTTATTATCCTTATCTATCGAAGCCATTCGCCAAGATAACTACAAACTTGCCCACACCACATTTTCTCAGGCTTTAGAATTTAATGATGAACTCAAGGATGATCCCATTCGCAGTCAAATTCGCTTAGGGTTAAAGCAACGGAATGCGGCCACCATTAGCCAAAGGCAAACCCATCTAATTAGCAAATTACGCGATGCTATGGAGGAGGAGAACTTTGAGCAAATCCTCACCATCTCCTCGGTTTTATCCAAGCCACCGTTCAACAGCAAAGCCGTTGATTCTGCTCTAAGTGACGCTCAAGCACTGTTGAAGGAAAATGCACAAGAGTTAGAGCAACAAGGTGATAGCATCTATCGCCAAGGCAGCATAGCGAGCGCCATTGAATTATGGCAACAAGCACAAGCCCTTGTGCCAAGCCTTCCGGGCTTACAAGACAAACTGATACGCGCACAAAAAGTGAAGCAAAAACTAGACTTATTACGCCAATCACAAAAACAAAACTGACCTAAATATTGGCGCATTCCTTCTACCTTACTAAACTGATTTGAGCCATGACCACGCGATAATCAGCTAATATAAAGGTATGGGGAATTTAAGGACAACACCATGATGGACTTCACGCTGGACCCTGCCAATATTCACGCTGATAAAGCCCCGGCCCTGAGGGCACTCATACAGAAACACTACCTTTGTGATGAGCAGGACTACGTACAAGAGTTATTGGATACCTTTCCAGAAACCCAAGACGAGAGCTTTACTCAAGCAGTATCCGATACCATTGATCTCATCCGCCAGCAAAATAGCCAGTCCATACTGCATCAGCTGCTTCAAGAATACGACCTAAGTACAGACGAAGGCATTACCCTAATGTGCCTAGCTGAAGCACTCATTCGCGTACCCGATACCGCTACCGCCAATGACTTGCTGATTGATAAGTTATCTCAACGGGGTTGGCAACATCACCTGAACAAAAGTGAATCGTTCTGGGTCAACGCTGCCAGCTGGGGCCTTGCGCTGAGCGGTAAAGTGCTTAAATCTAGCAACCCTCAGCCAAACGAAGCTATTACGGGCTTAGTGAACAAACTCACCATCAACATTACCCGTGAAGCCATTGGTCGCGCCATACGCATCATGGGAGAGCAGTTTATATTTGCTCAAAGCATTGAAGAGGCCATCGAAAATGGTAAGCACCTTGAATCAAAACAGCAGTGTTGTTCATTCGACATGCTGGGCGAGCAAGCATTAAGTGAGGCAGACGCACAGAAGTATTATGACGCCTACTCCCATGCCATAGATATTGTGGCTCAAGGCAATAAGCGCAAAGAACATCTCACCGATAATATCTCCATTAAATTATCGGCACTCCACCCAAGGTATGAGCCTAGCCAACAACACAAGGCCATGCCCATTATCATTGATCGTTTGCTGAATCTAGCTCGTAAAGCACGAGAAAAAAATGTTCCAATCACCATTGATGCTGAAGAGCAATATCGATTAGATATTTCATTACAAATCTTTGAAACGGTTTTAAGTCACCAAGACTTAGCCAACTGGGGCGAGTTTGGTATTGTTGTGCAAGCCTATGGCAAACGCGCGCTGAGTGTTCTGCATTGGGTTTATGCGCTTGCCAATAAATTACAAATCACCATTCCTGTCCGCCTGGTGAAAGGCGCTTACTGGGATACTGAAATTAAATGGGCGCAACAATTGGGCTTGTCTGAATATCCCGTATTTACCCAGAAAGCCAGTACCGATTTAAACTATCTGGCCTGCACTCGTTTCTTATTGAATAACCACCAGAAATGGTTAAAGCCAAAATTTGCAACGCACAACGCTTGGACTGTCGAGTTCATTCTTAATTTACAGTCCGAGGTCCCATTTGAATTTCAGCGTCTTCAAGGCATGGGGGAAGCACTATACGACCGAGTCAATGAGCGCCACGGTATTGCTTGTCGAATTTATTCTCCAATAGGTCTTCACCATGAGTTATTGCCCTACTTGGTTCGCCGTTTAATTGAAAACGGCGCCAATAGCTCTTTCGTGTTTCAAGTTCATGACCCACAAATACCCATGCACAGTTTAACTGAACACCCCGCTGATCATTTGATTCAATCGTCTATTATGAATCCCAATGTCCCCCTGCCGGGTGAAATCTTTGTGGATTATCGAAACAGCCATGGCATCGAACTGGAGCATGATAAGTTTTATCATCGCACCATGGATGCCGTCGTGCCTTTTTTCGAAGAACACTATGAAGCCAGTCCCATGATCCATGGACAGGAGTTTAAACACACCCAGCCACGTGACTTACTCAGTCCAGTCGACAATCAGCGCATTGGTATCCTGTACTCCAGCGATGAAATTGCCATCAACGCTTGTTGCGACGTTTTAAGATCCGCTCCACCTGATTTCCCTGACTTAGAACTACTCACCAATAGTGTTGAGCGCATCGCCGATGCTCTGTATAAAAATAGACATGAATTGATTTTTTTATGCATGCAAGAAGCTGGTAAAACGTTACAAAACGCCCTTGATGAAGTGCGTGAAGCCATGGATTTTTGCCGATACTATGCCAGACAAGCCCAGAAGAATTTTGCTGACCCCGCAATTTTAGATTCGGTAACAGGCGAAGAAAACTTGCTGCAATATCGTCCAAGAGGCACCGTACTGTGCATCAGTCCTTGGAACTTTCCACTGGCGACCTTTGTTGGCCAAGTTTGTGCCGCACTTGCCTGTGGTAATCGTGTGGTGGCAAAACCTGCACAACAAACCAGTATCACCGCTCAGCGCGCTGTCGAAATCATGTACCAAGCGGGGATCAGTGAAGAGCAACTGATCTTTATGCCTGGAAGCGGAGAACAGATTTGCAAAGCACTGATCGAGCATAAACTTATCGATATGGTGTGCTTCACAGGCTCCACTCGTACCGCCAAAACCATTCAGCAATGGCTATTAAATGACTGTGAGAAATTCATACCACTTTTAGCCGAGACCGGCGGACAAAATGTTATGCTCGCCGACAGCACAGCGCTTATAGATCAACTCATTCCCGATGTCATTGATTCCGCTTTTGACACATCAGGGCAACGTTGCTCAGCATTACGGGTATTGTTTATTCAAAACGATATCAAAGATGTATTTTATCAGGCACTGCGCGGGCGTTTGGCGGTATTAAATATTGAATCCCCTTTTCTGCGGGACACGGACTTTGGACCAATCATTGACCAAGCTGCAAAACAGTCACTAAAAGAACACATAAAATGGCTCGATGAACATGCCAAACTGATTGCAGAAGTACCTCTACCAGACCACTTACCCAGCGAGTTATATCTTGCGCCCTGTGCTTACGAAATAGAGGATTTTGCGCAGTTAACCCAAGAGCACTTCGGCCCTATACTGCACATTGTTCCATTTGATCATGATGACCTAGATGACAAAATCAAACAGATCAATAGTAGTGGTTACGGCTTAACCCTTGGCGTACATAGTCGCAACCAACGTTGGATAGATTACATCGTGCATCATGCGATTGTGGGGAATATTTATATCAATCGAAATATGATTGGCGCCAAGGTAGGCTCTCAACCTTTTGGTGGTCATGGCCTGTCTGGCACCGGGCCAAAAACCGGCGGCCCAAATTACGTCCATGCCTTTGTTAAGGAATACACCATCACCACCAATACGTCTGCATTTGGTGGCAACCAAGAACTTTTAAGCTAACCCTAAAGCAAAAAAAAAACGCCAAGATAATCGTCTTGGCGTTTTTTTTGTTTCAACACACGCTTGGTTTACTCAGCAACCAACTCCGTGGTTTTCATTGCGTTCTCAATGAAGGCATACGTTTTATTTTGATACTGCTCTTCTTGCACTTTCTCATGCAAGTTCGTCAGGGTTTCCATTGGCGTTTCAACCACAATGGCATTTACTAACCAATCTGGTAAAGAACCACCTGGGTTAGCGTGCACTTGGTACACCACCTCAACTACGCCATTCGCTTGCGGAGTAAAGGTCCATGCACCATCAACGCTCGGCATGCGAACGAAATCGTCACTTACATCACCATAATCCGGCTCAGCTTTGATTGATGAGGTCACCACACCGTTTGCATCAGCCGTCATAATAGACCGAATATACGTATCACGATTGGTTACAGGCCAAGGGGCTTCATTCACTGTATAAATCACGGTTTCTTCGTCACTAACGCGCTCTTTTACATCGAACACAATGACGTTGTGCATCCAGCTTGTGGCTTGCGGGTCGTCTTTTAACAAGGCAACAAACGCATTCACGCTGGCATTGATATGAGTAACGCCTTTAAACTCTTTAAGCTCAGAGCCCTCAACTTCACGGGTAAACACCTTGATGTCTTTGTCTTCATCATGGGCTTCTAACTGCCATGGGCTAACATCGGCAAGGCTCAGTTGGCTAAAAGACAGAATGGCGGCACTGGCCAGAATGGAAAACCGTTTCATTTATTATCCTCATTATTAACGGTAGATGGGTCACCCAGTATACCTGTCAGTGCACACCCCACAATGACCAAAGGCGCACACTTGCCTGTCAATTGCGCCAATTTTACTTGCCATTACCACCTAAGCAATTCGGTGAATCCGGTGCGGCTACCGATGCATTCCAAGTATCAGGGCTAAAAGTGTGTAACGCCAAAGCATGTGCAGACCCAGCTAACTCCTCAGCCAAAACCTTATAAACCGCCTGATGCTGCTTCACTTTATTTAAACCATCAAATTCATGGGTCACCAAAACCACTTTAAAATGGGTCTCTGAGTCTTTTGGCACATTGTGCATGTGGCTTTCATTTTCGATCTGTAAATGCATCGGTTTAAATGCTTGATCTAGTTTTAGTTGGATTTGCTGCTCAACCGTCATGGCTATCACCTTAAAATGAAACGTAAAAAATTATACCCATTACACCCAGTAAAAACCATGTATGGATATACAGATTCACATTGACGAAGGCTTTTTAGGCATGTATAAATTAGCCCAAATCAAGCAAGAGGTGACAGCATGAGCAAGGCGCAATCATTAATCGAACAGTTTTACCAAGAAGAACAAGAGCGCATTGCGCAAGAATCCACCTTCACCCCTGTTGATGTGAGTGTTAGCAGTGCTGATATGGCCATGATCAACACCATTTCTAAGCGCTTCAACAAAGACAAAAATCAATTGGTACGCGAAGCCTTGAGCCAAGCTATCTTGGATATGTTCAGTGCACTGGAGCCGGTTGAACGAAAGATGCTGGCCAAGGACGCTGATGAATTAGCCAACAGCATCGCGGCCGAAATCGCCGAAGAACAAGGCCTTGATAGCCTTGAAGTGACCGGCACCAACTGGGTTGCTCAAGACAAGCAATGCATCAAAGACGAACGCAAAGCCGAGAAAGAGCAGCAAAAACAGCAAGAAATGCTGGCCCAGCAAATTTTAGCTGAACAGCAAAACAGTCACTCATCTGAAGACATGGCCCACGAAGACGACGCCGAACCAGAACAAGCTCAAATGGACGAATCCACCAATGAAGTGTCACCTGAAGACACGCCATTCGCTGAGCAAACCGCTGAAACGTCTGAAGAACCCGCGCCAAGTAACAACTCTATTTTTGCTTAACTCTTAAGCAAAACACTCAGATTGCCTTAGTTTCAAGGCAATCTGCTTATTCCCTTTCCCCTACTGCCATAACCCCGTAAAATAGCCGGCTTTCTGTTGTCGACATATTTATAGGATTCATCATGGCTATCCAGTGGTTTCCCGGTCACATGCACCGAGCACGCAAGCAAATTACTGAGATGATGCCGCAAATCGATCTTGTCATTGAAGTATTGGATGCCCGCTTACCCTATTCCAGTGAGAACCCTCTAGTGCCTGAATTGCGTTCAGGTAAAGCCTGCTTAAAGCTGCTCAACAAGTCCGATCTTGCAGACCCTGAGCATACAAAAAAATGGCTTGAGTACTTCAACAGCCTACCCAATACTCGCGCGATGGCGCTCACGGGCTTAGACAAAAAACAAGTTAAAGCCATTACCCAGTACTGTTTAAGCATGCTGCCAGAGCGACAAGAGAAAAAACAATCCATTCGTACCATGATCATGGGCATACCCAATGTCGGTAAATCCACGTTAATTAACACCTTAGCTGGGCGCACGGTTGCCAAAGCGGGTAACTTGCCGGCTCTGACTCGCCATCCTCAGCAAATTAAAATCAACGACGGCATTGTCCTGTCTGATACGCCAGGGATTTTGTGGCCCAAAATCCACAACATCAGTAGCGGTTTTCGTTTAGCCGCCAGCGGTGCCGTACGTGACACAGCATTGGACTATTTCGAAGTGGCCGAGTTTACCGGCAATATGATGCTTCAACTTTACCCTCAAACCATTAAAGAACGTTATAAATTTACGCAGTTGCCCGCAACCGGCGAAGAACTCATCGACGGCATTGGCCGTAAACGAGGCTGCCTACGTGCAGGCGGCGTCGTTGATATGCACAAAGCAGCAGAAATACTGATTCACGAATTGCGTTCTGGCAAGTTAGGTAAGCTAACCTACGAAACACCAGAAATGATGCTGGCTGAAGAAGAAGCCTTACGTATTGAAGCGTTGAGAAAATCAGAAGAAGCCGAAGCGAAAAAGCTGGCGGCCAAAAAAGGCACTCGCCAGGATAAAGACAAAAAAATATAGGCAGTAAAACATCGCCAAGGTAACCTTATAGGTTTATAACTTAATTATTTAAATATTTGGTTATCCTAGCGTTATATTACAACGATCTTTACCTGTATTCTTAGCTTCATACATGGCCAGATCTGCTTTTTTTATCTCATGATCAATGTCTGTACCCTCATTAGGATGAGTAACATTTATACCCATACTTACCGTTATAGCAATGATTTCTCCATTATCAAGTAGGACTTCAACACTTCTGACTGCATTCAAAATCTTATCTGAAACACTCTCCACCCCTGACATCTCTTTTAGAATAAGAGCGAAGGCGAACTCTTCGCCACCAAAACGACAATACACATCATCCACTCTTAATGTAGATATTAACAGCCTTCCTAATTCCACAAGAACCATATCGCCAACGCTATGACCATAGGTATCATTTAAACTTTTAAAATTGTCGACATCAAAAATACCAAATGCAACCATACCTCCATGGCGTATACATGATTTTACTAATTTATAAACTTGATTTGTAAAAAATCGACGGTTGGGTATATTTGTTAAGGGGTCAAAAAAAGCAATTTTTTCTAACTGCGACTTTGCCTTTTGCAGTTCTAATGTTCTTTCTTTAACAATTTCTTCTAAATTATTCTTAAGATCTTTTAAGTCACTGTTTCTTTTACGAAGCTGTTCTGTTTGAAATTTACTTTCAGAAACATTCCGTTGTATTGCGGCGAAATGTGTTATTTCATAAAATTTATTTCTCAAAGGGATGATATTCATCTCAACCCAATACGGTCTCCCCTTTGAATCATAATTTAGGAGCGTTTCAGTTACTTCCTTTTTGGCCTCCAAAGCAGATGAGATTCTCGATTTACCTCCCCCATCAGTCAATGCACCCTGCAATATCCTTGGTGTTTCACCAATAACGTCCGACGAAGAATAACCTGTCAACTCTTCAAACGCTTTATTAACGTATACAATTTTTGGTCCATCAGGATGTTTAATGTTTTTCGCATCCGTAATTACAACCATATCTTGAGTATTCTCAACTACATCTTGAAATGAGAATAACTGTTTTGACTCTGATATATCTGTAAGAGTCACAACTATAAATCTCTTTTCGCTATCATATCCCTCATAGTATGCATTGATCAAAAACCAACTTATATCATCCTTAGTGCTATCTATAACCCCTATAACTTCATTAACTATTCTTTCTTTATTTCTTTTTACTCGATTAACTGGGTAATCCTCTAGAAGTAAAATATTTCCAGTTTCATCTATAAAAGTCCAATGAGGATCAAAGGCATCGCGTCCTATAGCTTGATCATATGTCAATCTTAACAACTCAAGGCCGGTAGGATTTATGTAAATAATCGAAGTATCCCAACCATGTATAATGACACCGATATGCGCGTGCTCAAGCAGAACTTTAAAACTTAGATTGTCTATATCTGTCATGTGATATGCCTCTTACAACACGCTTGATATATATTGAAGATAGACAACTACAAGAAAAAAAACAGTAATAGCCCTGATTTAGCCCATAGAATAAAAAGAAATTTTTAAGAAAACCTATCCCACAACAAAAAAGCCGCTAAGCGGCTTTTTTGTTTGTGTTTTATTTTTTTTTGGGGGGGGGAAAGTTAATTATTACTTTTTGATAGCATCACGTAATTGGGTAAAAATATCCCACCTTGCATCGTCTTCCGCCACAATCTCAATGGGATATAAGCCAGTATCGGTCGGAATAGTATTTAAATCAGCCTGCAATTGAGCCGTGTCTTTTGCGTATAAAATCCACTGATTCACACCCTGACACATGATCACCATCACCACCAAAGCATGGGCGTCTTGCTCTACTGCACTCATCAGCTTTTGATTAAAGTCATCAATAAACACTAGCTCTTTGTTGCTAGGGTAACCGGTTCCAGGGTCGACATCCGCAGCATTCCAAGAAATCTGCACACACTGATCGAATTCACCAGACGCGAGTTCAGCATCCAGTTCATCGCGATAGCGAATGGTAATGGGCTCATCATTCAGCGTGCCATCTGCCAGCACCCAACGGTTTGAAAACGCCATATGCCTTCCCTGCTTTTATTCTTTGGTACGCTTAAAGCTAGCAGAATATAAGTAAAATGCACAAGAACACCTGTTTTTATGGCTATTTATTTCCAAACTCTAGCGCATGGGAATCTTCAAAAAACGTCGGCCTTGTTCATCCGGCTCAGGCAAATGCCCCGCGCGCACATTCACCTGTAAACTTGGCAAGATTAAGCGGGGGGCATCTAGATTCACATCACGGGCCTGTCGCTTCTCAACAAAAGCCGCCTCACTGGTATCTTGTGAAACATGAATATTGCTTTGTTTTTGTTCAGCAACCGTCACCACTGAGCGAACATCTCGATTTTCAGGTGGGTAGTCATGGCACATGTGTAACTGGGTATCATCCCCTAAGGCATAAATCGATTGTATGGACTGATAAAGCGCTTTCGCATCACCACCAGGAAAGTCACAACGAGCCGTGCCAATATCAGGCATAAACAAGGTATCGCCCACAAACACATGCACCGCTTCGTTCGGCGCGCGCACCACATAGCTTAAGCAAGCAGGGGTATGGCCTGGTGTGGCTAGGGCTTGAATATGAATATCACCCAGTTCAAGGTCGTCACCTGCGGATAACAGGCCATCAAATAACGCTTCTTGCTGGCTATTTAGACCAAATACCTGATCAAAATGCGCCTGAACAACCGATACCTGATCGCCAATCAAAATACGACCACCCAGTTGTTGCTTCATGTACTGAGCAGCCGTTAAGTGGTCTGCATGCACATGGGTTTCTAGAATGAATTGAACCTGCAGCCCAAGACTGTTCACTCGCGCAATGACTTCGTCAGCGAAACTAAAACTGGTCTTACCTGAGTTCGCTTTATAATCCATCACAGGGTCGATCACCGCAGCGTGCAGTGTGGTTTCATCGTACAAAATATGACAAAAGGTCTGTGTATCTTGATGATAAAAGCTTTCAATTTGCATGCTCTACCCTTATTAGTGAAATAATACGACTACATTAGCAAAATCTAATTTAGCTTTCATTAAATATTGTGTTAAATTTAGAATAGCTCAACCACACTCGAGGAAGCCATGGAAACATTCCCCATAGCTCAAGAAATGAAGGCACACGCCAGTGAAGCCTCACAGCTACTCAAAGCCCTTGCCAACGAAAATCGCCTAATGATTTTATGTTCATTAGCCCAAGGTGAGATGAACGTTAGCCAACTAAACGATCGCTTAGAGCTAAGCCAATCCGCTTTGAGCCAGCATTTAGCATGGTTACGTCGTGAAGACTTAGTGAATACGCGTCGCGATGCGCAAACGATTTATTACTCACTGCAAGGCACAAAAGCCAAAGAAGTCATTGAAGTACTCCAAACCATTTACTGTGCTGACCTAGCTAAATAAAAGTGAAATAACCATGCCTAACTGGCTTTTCCCATGGCGTCATGGTCATTGGCAACTTTCCAGCGAT
>Ga0115005_10004838_pt1 | contig 10647 bp, 13 predicted proteins | sample ArcOceMetagenome_FD_87163 | JGI IMG/M metagenome (GOLD analysis project Ga0115005, IMG submission 87163) | Marine eukaryotic phytoplankton communities from Arctic Ocean - Arctic Ocean - Greenland ARC118M Metagenome | ecosystem: Environmental > Aquatic > Marine > Oceanic | place: Arctic Ocean...
AGTTTTTCTCAACTTTGTCTTGTTGCACTTCTTGTGCATTGCTGTTGGTATTAATATCAGTATTCGATTGATACACTACGTACTCTCTAGGTTTTTGTTTGTGCTTTCTATTTCTCCTTTCGTTCAAGTTTCGTTTCTCATTTTTAGAAAACTCGTAAGGGGAGTAATCCCAAACCAATAATGATAGTTGTAATCACTGTTGGCGTAGGGTTAAGATGGTGGGTGACAGGGCAAGCGAAGCGCTACAAAGTACTTCGTAACTTTGAACTTTGAACTTGTAGCGACGCAAAATCCAAAACAAGACAGATACAAACTCAAAACGTCAACAGAATTTCTTCACACACTACTGTACACGTAACTCGGAAGATCCAAATTAACAGCAAGGACGCCAAGAAACAACTCCTTTCATACGAGAGCAGAACAGAACGAAGTGATCCCCAAAGAACACGGTGACAATGCCATCCCAGTTTGATGCCCTCGCTGACGATGAAAGCGACGAGAGTGACAATGCAGCAGAAGACGAGCATAATGTGAATACCAAGGCCAATGAAGGAATGTCAAACATTCCTGTTCCTGCATATGAAGACCTGTCCATGACAAGATTAGACGAAGAAACAGTTTTGGATGCTGTTTATGGAAATGATTTTCATAAAAAGGATGGACCTTGGGGGTCACGTGTTTTTTGTGTGAATGTTCGACCGCCTGATATACACTCCAACAAAATTGGTTCGCAAGTGACGTGAGTTACGTTTGACAAGAATTTATTTTGTTGTCATTTTCATGTTCATGTTTGCGAATTTATTTCTGACTTTTTCCTTTCTACTTTTATTTTATTATTAATAAATAGATTGAGCATACAGCTGGGTAAGAAGTATCCATATTTGCCACCAAAAGTAGTGTTGTCGAACGTCAAAGGTTTGAGTGGTACCGAACAAACAGACCTCCTGAAACAATTGAATGATCGTTGTCATGAACTTTCACGAATTGGTTCTGTAATGGTTTGTGAACTGGTGCAATTGACTGAAGATTTCCTTTATTCTCATAACATCGACCCAACAATGTCGGCATACGATGCAATGAAAGCAAGAGAAGAAAAAGAGAGGAACATCCAAGTGGAAAAGGAAAAGAAACTCCACTCTTTTATGGATATTACGGATGAAGACTTGTCTCAGAGGAGAAGGTCAGATATTTCACGGTCAGAGCGTTCGGGTAATACGGATAACGCCTTTGACAGTGCAGCCAATGATAGGATTCAAAAGGAATTAGATAGACGGGATGCTGCTTTCAATGATAGCAGGAGAGAGGCTGAGTTGGATGATTTGAGTTTCACGCAAGGACTCAAGGCGTCGTTCGAGGTAGAAGCCGAGGAAGACGATGATGACGACGATGACGACGATGATTTTCAATTCGACGAACCGACGGACAGTAGAGGATCAAACTCTAGGTATACAAGTGACTTTATTGAGCTGGGGATGATTGGTCGTGGAGGTGGTGGAACTGTGTTCAAGGTCAGAAATCGTCTAGATAGACGAATATATGCCGTAAAGAAGGTGATTTTGCAGTCAGAGCAAGGAAAAATGCAACAAATAGACAAACTTGAAAATAGCAAACTTCGCCGCGAAGTTACTACAATTTCAAGGATGACACATCGACATATAGTGCGTTACTATCAGGCCTGGGTAGAAGGAGGTGATAAAGACGAAGGATTAGTTGAAGGGGATGATGAATCGGAAGATGAATTAGAAGAAGAATGTATCTCTGTACTTATAGATGACCACGAAGCTGAAACATCTGACGAGGATGAGTCAAAGAAAGGCTTCTGGGGCAAACGACCTTCATCTTCACCTGAATTAGGCAACTTCGTGGGTGAATCTGATTGGTCAAATGACAGTGATACTTCAAGTGACAATGACGAAGAGTCGACATTAAATCCGCAATCGAAATCTGACGAGGATGACCTTTTCCCCGACACGCCCCTTATGAAAGGGCTTGGATTCGAAAACCAATCATACTCGGATTTATTCAAGCGCGGCAGGAAAGAGTCCATTGCGTCATCTGATGATTTGGGATTTCACTCGTCTATGATGGATCAGCTTTCTTCTCAAAATACAAGTGTCAACAAAAGCTCAAACAGTATTATGTATATTCAGATGGAATATTGTCCACGGTAAGCTTTCACACACTTCTCCTGTTTATGAACTATCGCCGAACAATAAACTCACTCATATTATTGCTGCATTCAACCAATAGACAACTTATGACATTACTTGGGAAAAGTGAAACGAATGATGGCTGGAAAATGATTAGGCAAATATTGGAGGCCTTGGTGTACATTCATAAGAGAAAGATTATCCATCGCGACCTGAAGCCTGGTAAGTTTGAGATTATTTGTGTTATGATGGGCGTCACACTTACATAGACAATATATTTCTCAATGCAGACATTTTACGGTTTCGCTTTTATAAAAGGCAATATATTTCTTGACGCGGAAAATAATGTTCGTCTCGGGGATTTCGGGCTTGCCACCACTCGTAATAAGAAGACAGATATTCTGCCGCCGCAGAAGTTAGGCTCGAATGGTGCATTGACTGAAATAGACGACAGTAGCGAACAGCTCGATCGCTCAAAGATGTCCGAGTCTGTAGATATTTCCGGCATAAACGATGATATCACTGGTGGAGTTGGAACAACCTTTTACATTGCGCCAGAGCAGGCTGGCAGGCAAAACACTGGCAAAGGTCAAAATGATTATGATATGAAAGCAGATATTTTCAGTTTAGGCGTTGTCGTTTTCGAAATGTTCTTCCATTTTTCAACCAGGATGGAAAGGGCTACTACTCTACAAACATTAAGAGGAGATAATATCGGAGGCAGCTCTTCGTACTGCCATCTAGACAAAGAACTTTCCTCAAGCTCTATCGCAAATCCAAAAGAAGTCAAATACATAATTGACTCGGACGGTTGGAAGGAACAGGCACTACAGCGCTTCCCAAAATCATTTCGCGAAGAAGTTGCACCTGAGATCCAGAAGCTTATCCTTTGGTGCTTAGAAAGATCACCCGAGAAACGACCAACAGCTGAACAGCTGTTAAAGAGTCCTTTGATACCGAGACAGATGGAGCTCGATCATCGCTACCTCAAAGATGCTTTGCAGACCATTGCCAATCCTGAATCAGAATCACACGAGCACATCATTAAAGCTCTATTCGATCGTCATGCAATGCAGCATGTTGAAATGACATATGACACTGACGATGTAGCAAAGATACAGAAACAATTCAGGATATCAAGTATCAAACACGGGAGAGAGAGACCAGTCCACCCAATAGAATTGTTAGGCAAAAGCTTGAAACAAATTGGTGGGTTCACGTCAGGTGATGTCCAAGGCATCCGGTCTTCTGCAATGAGCCTCTTGTCAATGTCGGCGGCAACTTCAACCTTGAGGCGGGCAAAAGGCGCTGGAAAAATTGCAAAAGGTGAAGTTCTTCGCAACGCTACTCAGCACGCTGCCACGGTTCTCGCCATGAATTCGGCAACTGCTGCAGCTGCTAGAGGTCACACTGTTGGAGTCAACGGTGCAGACCCAAGAGTTGTAAAGTCTATTTGTGACCAGTTGATATGCATATTTGAATCACATGGCGCCATCCCGCTTAAACCACCAATGCTTAGACCAAAAGGCCAACACGACATTTCAATAAAGCATATTCCGAAACTGAAATCTCAGACTGACGGATCCTCAATCGAACCAGCAGAAGTTATTAATGAACTAGGAAATAATCTTTTGCTGCCAGAAGATTTACAAGTCAACTTTGCCCGAACAATTGGGCGTGGCGGCGGGGCTTTGAGTAATGTAAAGAGATACGAAATTGGCACATCGTTTCTCAAATCAATTTCCGGCGGTCATCCAAGAGAATCTCTCGAAGCATCGTTTGACATCGTTCTTGAAGACCAAGAATCAAAGAATGAAATCTTTGTTGCCGAAACTATCATGGTGATTTGTCAGGCATTCAGCATTTTATCTCCACATTCAGGTAAATCTCTCTCTCTCTCTCTGAAAATTCAATTCAATCCAATTGAATGTTTATTTTGTCATTATTCTTTCTTCACTACTTCACGTACCGACTTTAACGAATTCTTTCATTATTATGCTATAGCTTCAAATATCGACATATCAATGAACATTAGAATTGCTCGTCCAATATGGATTTTACGGCTAACGCACACAAGATTAGCTGATGCAATACTTGATATATGCGGGGTCCCAGTGAAAGATACATTACGAAAAGCTTGCTATCATATTTTGACTTGCTGTATTGCACCTCCTCCTAGTTTATTGTGGACAACAAACTCTGAAGGAAAAAAGATTCGAGGAAAAAAGAGGAAAATCAATCCCAAGAAAATCTGTGGCGGGCTTATTGATTTGGCGATCCGTGAACATGGCCTACCAAAAGGTGCTGCCGCACGGTTAAGAGCTTTCTTGAATAGTGGCTGTCTTCCTCTCCCTGTCGATATCAGTGCGGCAGTAAATGCTTTAGAAGATGGAACGAAAAAGCTGAGGTCGATGGACGATCAGCGACATCACATACCAAGAAGACAAAAACGTTATGAAGATGTTGCGAGAGGCCTTCGTTCAATAAGGAACTGTATCAATGCCCTGACAATCATGGGGATCAAATTCCATAACGAAAGTGCTGAGGACCAAAGCCACCATTTTCCTGCATACATTTCTCTTGATCTCGGACTCAGACAACCTGCACAACACTATCATGGCCAAATATATTTTCAAGCGATCATGTTGACAGAAGGACCAGAATCTATCGTTAGTAACGACACCCTATTGTCAGGAGATAGCAAAGGAATAAAATTTGCTGAAGGCGGAAGATATGACGACCTAGTCCGTAGATTTCGTCCTCCAGGTAACTTTGCTGCTTCCCAGGTAAACCAGTACACTTCAGCGCCAATACCGGTCTGCACTGGGGTCCGCTTCATGGTTGGAGCGTTTGTTGAACGTGTCTATGTCGAAGCTGCATTGAAATCTAGAATAGAAAGTGAGAAGACAACATCCTTGACAGCCGATTCTGATATTTTACGGCGAGTACTTGCGGTGCCATATATATCGCAAAAAGGGAGTGTTCAGTGTGTAGTCGTTGGTACAAATGGATTTGACTCAGCTTCGTTACCCGAAAGAGCCATGGTGGCATCTCATTTGTGGATGAAGGGTATCAGCGCTGAATTTATTCCTCATAGTGGGGTGATCTTGAGCCTGTTGAAACACTCTGAGGCCGATACCAGTACAGTAATATCAGATACAAATGAGTGGACATTGGACCAAATTTGCGATTTGTGCTGCGTAAGTATTTCTCTCATCTATGGTACACACGTATTGAATTTTCAGCTTGGAATCTTTGATGATTTTCTCACAGTTAGATTCATCATACTCGTACACCTGTACTACAGCTGCTTCATATACCTTTCGTAGTAGTTGTTCAACAACATCTTTTACGAGAAAGAAAGTCAGTTCGTCTCCGACACACCATACACCCTTCATCAGCTCAAAATGGCCTACATGAAAGCTTTGTTACACTCACTAATCTTGCATCTGAGATCAAAGACATCATCTCCACAAATTGTTTGCGCAGTAATACACGTACAAAGGACAGTGCGGAATACGACGGAAGCATCGCAATTTCTTCCTTCGACAGACAACCACATCCGAGTCCCTCCTTAACTTCAAGAATTAGAAGCGCTTCTACTTCAATTTCCGGTTTTGAATACATATACGTCGATACCGACCAATTCTATCTCAACCCCGACAAGAGCTCTGGCGGTAAAGATCCAAAGTTGAAGGCTGTCATGAAAGTAATGAAAAAGGCTCAACTCAAAGCAGATAAGTACATTGAAAACGAACTTGACAACATTTTAGTTGTAGACCTCCCATTCCGCATCACCCGGGGTTTTAACTCAGATGTCATGTTCAACGATGGGGCGAGCATTGTCTCCGCAACATCAGATTTTCTGACAAAACATCCAAAACATCGAAAAACGCTAAAGACCTTTGCCATGTGTCTGGACTTTATGCTACGCCGGTACCACGACGCAGACGACAAATCCACAGCAAACCAAGCAATGCTGAGCATACTGGTTTATGCTCAACCCGACGATCGCTTTGACCTCCTGACACTCGAAACAAGCCGTGATTCAAAGAGTGGACAACAGAACGACACCTCGGGATCCAGAAAAAAGGATAAAAGTGGTCGTAGATGATTGTACAATCATTGTGAACTAAACGGCATATTCCAAAATATATATAGGAGACTACACGTACACGTACTGTACCTTGTATGTTCAAAACAAATTCAAAAGTAAACCACCGCATGAATAATTCCATTAGCTTCATTTAGAATCTGGAAATTGTAGATTTATTAAATAATCAGAAATGATTTGTTACCACTACGTGTACTGTAATACGTACGTAAAGTGCATTTTCTACTAAATACAGCTCTGTTTCCGCGCCGTCGCATATCTCCAGTCTCAAGCAAATGAAAATCAAATCAGAATTTAAGAAAGGAAGTTTGACAGCCACTTGAATCCATCAGAATATCCCATCCTTCTAATAACGGAGCACATGTACAATTCAATAGGGCGGACAGGAGAGTCCTTGTCAGGCTTGGTATCCTTTCCGTAAGTATCCATAAGTCCCAAAGCATATTTCAACTCCTCCTCCGAAGCAGCGGTAGGCATATCAATTTTGTTTCCAAGAATCAAGAAAGGAACATCACAGAGTTCATCGGAAGAAAGAAGGGCATCCAACTCCTTCTTAGCCTCAGGGAAACGACCACGATCAATCGCATCCACTAAATAAACGACCCCGTCGACAGTGGTGAAGTAATCCTGCCAGAGACGTCTGGCTGTTTCGTGACCACCAAGATCGAATGTTTTGAATTTGATCTTTCCAATGATTAGCTCATCGGTATTGGGATGCAAAGTGGGGACGTGTACCTGGACGCGGTTCTCCTTCAACATGTGTAAAAGGGTTGTCTTACCAGCATTATCGAGTCCCAAGAAGAGAATTTTGGCATTCTTATGGTATAGTCCTGTAGAGTGAATGTGAATGTATGAGATGAATGTGATTTGGAGAGAATATTGGATAAAAGGGTGTTTGAAAATCACATTTCAGTGTCAGTGATTGTTAGGGTTCCGTTTCGGCAAGATCGAGATTTCAAACATGATGCGTGAAAACAAAGGTTGGACGTCGGTCGAGGGCACAGCCGTCTCCTTCATTGTACCTTCACTACACATGGATTTGTACTGTAGCATCCGTTGCAACTTCATCTTGGATAGATCAAGATCAAGATCACCATGAGCAAAGAACTGCAAAAGTACCAACAAAATGAAATAGCCTTTCTATCCGTTTCATTTGAAATTTTTGATTCATTCGATCAGATTGAATTGGAAATACTCACCAAGACTTGCAAGTGCGCTGTACCACCAGTCTACGAGAAACATGATTCAATTAGAATTGATGTATTGAAAGAATATAACTAACTGTCTGTTCCAGCTGAAGCAACACTGTGTCGGTTGTTGGTCGTTTACGAGTAATTTGTTTGTTCTGAAAATGACAAAAAAGCAATGAGCGGTGAGGTGGGGGGTAAACTGTACTTGAAATTATTTGAAACAACCCCCCCCGCCCCCCCACTAACTTTTTCGGACGTGACGCTGCAATAATATTTTTAGCGACAGTCTGAGATCTCAACGGATATCTTTACTTTGTTGCACTCCACATCCAAAGGACCAGAAGCGAAGCACGAGAAGCAATAAGAAGCAATCCAAGCAGTCAAGAATAAAGAGTGAGAGCTGATTGCATTATTAAACTCGTACAGTAGAGCCACAAAACAAAACAAAACAAACCAAAACTCAAATCTAACTGGGCATAATAATATTACTGTACACATCTCTGCAAACGCGAAACAAGAAACCAAACAAATGTCCAAAACGCAAAGCAGACTCGATCAAACATTCAACACAATGGAAGAAGAATCTCCAGACAGAAACGTAAACGTCTCTGCCCCCCACAACCCCATGAACATCGCAACAATTAGTTCAGGATTCGAGAAGGGCGACTTCCTAGTCCGAGAAGAGAAAGGTCAGCGCGTCTATTTTGACTTTTTCGAGGAAGCATTCAACTACTTGGCGAACAAGGGGTATGCAAGAATGAATGAGGATGAAGCTGGTGATTGGATGGAGGCGGTTAATGCTGCTCATTCTAGTATTCCTAATGGGACACGCTATAATACGGGAGTTTTACTTATGGTGTTGACGAAGCCAGTTGATCTTAGTTTGATGTATAGTGGAAGCGGAAGCAGTGATGAGAAGATTGAAGGTGAGGAGCTAGAAAGCGGTTTGGTTTAGGGAGACGAAATTAATGATTGTTTCATGGGAAGGGGTTGGGGGTGGGTATGGTATGATCAATATTAAAATGTGTATCATAGGGTCGAAAGGTAAAAGGCAAGTCGAACGGCGTAACGCACTGCTGCTCTTTTAATAAAAGAAAAAATACCAATGATGGCAGCAGTTTTGACATTTCATATGACCTCATGATTGATTCATGATTTGAGGCCAGCAGGAACAAGAAATGAAATGAAACATCCATAGCCTAGGACTGAGAAACTTATAATTACAAATAAATTACAATTCGTCCTCTGAAGAATCTTCATCACTTTCATCACCTGCACCATCCGTGGAAAGTTCTAGTGGCAATGTTTCATTCACTGCTTCTGTACACGTACGTGCAGGATGTTCAAGCTTTAGTGCTTTGGAAAAGGCTCGTAGAAGCATATTGATACTCTCCTCCTTCTCAAATTCTGCTTGCGTGTAAACTTCAAAATTTGGAGACTTGACATTGTTCTTGAGCCAGTGAAAGTCTTTGACATCCCAATACAGATTCACACCGGCATCAAAGTCACAATCATTTGATTTTGATTCTGATTCGCTTTGAATTTGTGTCATCTTTGAAGGGCTGTTCGTGTAATCACTCTGAAAGAATTTCATACCTTTGCAGCCTTCAATGATCGGCCCTGATGCTACATGAATGATAAATGTTACACTTGTGCAATCGTGGATGCGAAGTTGACGAGAGAATGGAATTTGAATGGTGGAGTCTTTGCAATTTGTGACATGAACTGGACCATGGACAGGAGAAACGATTTGAATCGTAGTGTTTTTGGCATCAATGACATGAACCGAGTTATACAGACCATTACTTTGTGTGCAGAACAAGAAAAATATTCAAATCGGTTAAAGGATTGTTGAAAGAAGATGCAAGTCCTAAATACGACGTCGCGAAAACGAGTATTCACAAAGGTTTCAACTTACACTTGCACTTGACAATTGATCACATCTCGAATCAAGAAAGCCTTTGCTTGCAACAAAACACTAGATGGAACGATCCTTTCAATGATTTCATGTTGAAGATTCTTCACCAAAATGGCACCAGCATCCTTCTCCACAACAATGATGCAATCTTTCTTATCGGATATGGTCAGACCATCAAACGCTAGTTGCGCAGTCCCATTGTCATTGACTGGATCACTCTCTTCATCCTCTTCCAATAAAATGTCCTCATCTTCAAACATGGGGATATTGAGGTGCTTCTTCTCCAGCATGAGAGCATGATATCTCTTGAACCTGAATTTCTCTTTTGGAATAATAATTTGTTGAATATCCTTTGTTCGCTTCTTCAACGCTTGAATTTCTGTATTGAGCAACCGCAGATCTGCTAGGGGAAGTTCAGGCATTTCATTTTGACCAAAGTGCTGCGGCAACAAGTTCAACTCATCGGCGGAAACTTTAGTCGATCGGAGTGTGTAGTGGTTGATAGCAAGGATCGACAACTGAATGAGCTGCAGCTTTTCCAATGCCTCGTTTCTCTGCTGAGAGGTGACAAATAGAATTCTATTTTTAATATTTCCAGCAACACTGTCATTGGTCTTTTGTTCATCTTGTTTTACTTGAACTTCTACCAAGACAGAAAGTCTTTGGTGAAGAGCGTTGTATTCAAGTTTAAATGTTTGCCAAAACAATTTTCGCTGTAGTTGAATATCTCCGTCTTGATCTTTTGATTGGGTATCGTGGATCTTTGCCAGTCGAGCTTGTTGCGATGCAAGAAATTGACTGTGCCGATCGATTGCGTTTGATTTATCAATATCAGCAGAATTATCGGTCGTTGTCATTGCGCTACAGATTGAGGTAAAAAGGCTCAAATATTAGATATTCTCAACGTTGTAAGTTGTAATTCCTCTGGTGGATGTCCTACTATTGATTTCTCTTTGGTCTGTTGTCTGTTCAGTTAGTTACTGACTGCTATCGTTGTTTGTTTTTTGAAATTGAAATAACTGAATAATCTTCATCCCATTTTTCAAATTCCCTCTGTACACTCACTCCTCTTTCCCTTCTTTCTTTTCTTTGGACCGGTGTATGTACTCCGGAATTCCACAATTTTGAAAGTTTATAAAGATTTAGCTGTGTTTGTTATGTAAACATGACCCCCGGTTTCCATTTCTCCACCACATCTTCCAGTCAAAAGTGGAATTGCGAATCGCAAACCCGCCACTGGACTCTAAAACTGGACTCTATCGACATCGCTGATCA
>Ga0115005_10004841_pt1 | contig 10643 bp, 2 predicted proteins | sample ArcOceMetagenome_FD_87163 | JGI IMG/M metagenome (GOLD analysis project Ga0115005, IMG submission 87163) | Marine eukaryotic phytoplankton communities from Arctic Ocean - Arctic Ocean - Greenland ARC118M Metagenome | ecosystem: Environmental > Aquatic > Marine > Oceanic | place: Arctic Ocean...
TCGGTCGACGGCAACCTCATCGGCAACCTGCTCAAGATGCTCGACGCCGTGCTGCAGCCCGCCTTCGGCGTGCGGCCCGTCGACGAGGAGGGCAACGTCGACATGAGGCTTGTCAACCTGTGGTTCGTCTTCTGCTTCACGTGGACGCTCGGGGGCAACCTGCGCGAGGACAGCCGCGTCGAGTTCGACGCGTGGATACGCCAGTCGGGCATGCTCACCGACCTGGCGCCCAACTTCCCCGACAACCTGACCATCTTCGAGGTCTGCGTCTCCTTTGGGGACGTCACCGCGTTCGTGCCGTGGACGGACATCATGAATAAGTTCGCCTACAGCAAGGAGGAGCCCTACTTCAACATCCTCGTGCCCACGGGCGAGACGACGTGCTACAACTGGCTGCTGCAGACGCTCGTGATCGCGGGCTCGCACACGATGCTCATCGGCGAGACGGGCACGGGCAAGTCGGTCACGGTGCAGGCCTTCCTCAAGCTGCTGCCCGAGAACGCAAACTCGATCCAGGCGGCCTTCTCGGCGCAGACCGCCGCGATCAACATGCAAGACATCCTCGAGTCTAAGCTGGACAAGCTGCGCAAGAACCTGCTCGGCGCGCCGCCCGGCCGGCAGACGGTGCTCTTCGTCGACGACATCAACATGCCCGCGCTCGAAAAGTACGGCGCGCAGCCGCCCATCGAGCTCGTGCGGCAGGTGCTCGCGCAGGGCGGCTTCTACGACCTCAAGAAGCTCTTCTTCAAGAAGGTGCAGAACACCTCCTTCGTCGCCGGCTGCGGGCCGCCCGGCGGCGGGCGCAACCCGCTCACGGCGCGGCTCACGCGCCACTTCACGATGCTGTGGGTGCCGGAGCTCGCCAAGGAGTCGATGCGCACCATCTTCTCCTCCATCCTCGGCGGCTTCCTCGCGGCCTACGAGTTCTCCGCGGAGCAGGTCGCCCTCGCGCAGCCGCTCGTCGACGCGACCATCGAGTGCTACGCGGGCATCCGCGAGGCCATGCTGCCCACGCCCTCGAAGAGCCACTACACCTTCAACCTGCGCGACATCTCCAAGGTCATGCAGGGCATGCTGCAGATGCGCACCTCCAAGTGCGCGGACGCCGACCAGCTGGTGCGGCTGTGGATGCACGAGGCGTCGCGCGTCTTTTGCGACCGGCTGGTCGACGACGACGACCGCGCGTGGTTCGACAACAAGGTGGCGGCCATCATCAAGGAGACGGAGGGCCTCGGCGGGCGCGACTGGGACCCGAAGACCTTCCACGGCATCACCTTCGGCTCGTACATGCAGTCGTCCGCCGGCGTCGAGCAGGCGCTCTACGAGGAGACGGAGCTGACCAAGACGCAGGCCAAGTTTGACGAGGCGTGCGCCGACTTCAACGCCGTCTCGACCAAGCCGATGAACCTCGTCTTCTTCGCCGACGCCTGCCTACACCTCGCGCGCGTCTCGCGCATCATCACGCAGCCGCGCGGCAACGCGCTGCTCGTCGGCGTCGGCGGCTCGGGCCGCCAGTCGATGACGCGGATGGCCTGCGCCATGTGGGACTTCCAGTGCATGTCCATCGAGATCTCGCGCACCTACGACGTGACGGCCTTCCACGACGACCTCAAGCGCTTCATGTTCGCCGCCATCGAGAAGCCGGTGGTCTTCCTCTTCTCGGACACGCAGATCGTCAAGGAGTCCTTCCTCGAGGACATCAACAACATGCTCAACGCGGGCGAGGTGCCCAACCTCATGGAGACGGAGGATATGGAGCGGCTGCTCAACCTGACGCGGCCGCTCGCCAAGGCGGCGGGCAAGGAGGAGAGCCGCGACGTCGTCTACGCGCACTTTGTGCAGCTCGTGCGCGAGAACCTGCACGTGGCGTTAGCGATGAGCCCCATCGGCGACGGCTTCCGCGTGCGCTGCCGCATGTTCCCCTCGCTCATCAACTGCTGCACCATCGACTGGTTTAACGCGTGGCCCAAGGACGCGCTGCTCTCGGTGGCGCAGCGCTACTTCGCGGATATGGACCTCGGCAGCCAAGAGACCAAGGACGGCATCTGCGAGGTGTGCGTCGAGATGCACTACTCGGCCCAGCTCGTCGGCGCCGACTTCATGGCAAGCCTGCGCCGCATGACCTACACCACGCCCACCTCGTACCTCGAGCTGCTCAACCTCTACGCCTCGATGCTGGGTGAGCAGCGCTCCGCCATCGCCAGCAAGATCGATCACTACCAGGGCGGCGTCACCAAGCTCGTCGACACCAACATCGTGGTCGAGCGCATGAAGAAGGACCTGATGAACCTGCAGCCCGTGCTGCAGAAGGCCGCCAAGGAAACGGCCGAGCTGCTCAAGGAGGTGGCGGCGGACCAGAAGTCTGCGGACGAGGTCAAGACGCGCGTGACCGCTGAGGAGGAGGCCGTCGGCATCATCGCGTCGGAAGCGCGCGCCATCGCCGCCGACGCGCAGCGCGACCTCGACGAGGCGATGCCCGCCTTCCAGGCCGCCGTGAAGGCGCTCGAATCGCTCGACAAGAAGGACACGCAGGAGGTCAAGAGCTTCGCCAAGCCGCCCGACCTGGTGCAGCGCGTCATGGAGGCGATATGTGTGCTCATGGAGAAGAAGCCCGGCTGGGACGAGAGCAAGAAGCTGCTCAACGACTCCAACTTCATCCAAAACCTCAAGGACTATGACAAGGACAACATCCCGGAGAAGATCATCAAGTCGCTGCAGAAGTACATTAAGATGTCCGACTTCGACCCCGAGAGCGTGGGCAGGGTGTCCAAGGCGTGCAAGTCGCTGTGCATGTGGGCCAAGGCGATGGACACGTATGCGCGCGTCGCCAAGACGGTGGAGCCGAAGAAGGCCAGCCTCAAGGCGGCCTCGGACCAGCTGGCCGAGTCGCAGGCCACGCTCAAGCAGAAGCAGGACCAGCTCAAGGAGGTCGAGGAGCGGGTGGGCGAGCTCAAGCGCAAGCTCGACACGGCGCAGGCCAAGGCCAAGGAGCTCGAGGAGCAGGAGAAGGACACGCAGGTCAAGCTCGCGCGCGCGGCCAAGCTGGTCGGCGGCCTCAGCTCGGAGAAGGTGCGCTGGGAGGAGCTGGTGGTGACGCTCAACGACAGCATGACCAACCTGGTGGGCAACATGGTGGTGTGCTCGGGCGCGATCGCGTACCAGGGGCCCTTCACCGCGCTCTACCGCGCGCGGCTCAACGCGGCGTGGGTGACAAAGGTCAAGGCGCTCAACATCAAGTGCGCCGACAACCCCACGGTCGCCAAGGTGCTGGCCGACCCGGTGGCGGTGCGCCACTGGGGCATCTGCGGGCTGCCGCTCGACTCGCTCTCGGTGGAGAACGCCATCTTCGTGACGCGCTCGCGCCGGTGGAGCCTGATGATGGACCCGCAGGGGCAGGCCAACCGGTGGATCAAAAACCTGCAGAAGGAGAACAAGCTGAAGGTCACCAAGATGACGGAGGCGGGCATGCTGCGCGTGCTCGAGTCGTCCATCCGCGTGGGCCTCCCGGTGCTGCTCGAGAACGTGCTGGAGAAGCTCGACCCGGCGCTCGACCCGGTGCTGCTCAAGCAGACGTACAAGAGCCAGGGCCGCGTCATGCTGCGGCTGGGCGACACTGACGTCGACTACTCGGAGGACTTCCAGTTCTTCGTGACCACCAAGCTCGCCAATCCCCACTACGCGCCGGAGGTGTGCATCAAGGTGACCCTCGTCAACTTCACCGTCACCTTTGAGGGGCTCGAGGACCAGCTGCTCGCCGACGTGGCGGCGATCGAGCGGCCCGACCTGCTCGAGAAGAAGGAGTCGCTGGTGCTGCAGATCTCAGAAGGGCGCAAGACCATCCAGGAGCTCGAGGACAAGATCCTCCACCTGCTCGCCACGAGCACGGGCAACATCCTGGACGACGAGGACCTGATCAACACCCTCGACAACTCCAAGATCATCTCGACCAAGACGGCAGAGGCCGTCAAGGGCGCCGAGCAGACCTCCGCCGAGATCGAGGTGGCGCAGGAGGCCTACCGGCCGGTGGCGACGCGCGGCTCCATCCTCTACTTTGTGGTGTCCGACTTCGGCTCGGTCGACCCGATGTACCAGTACTCGCTCTCCTACTTCAAGGAGATCTTCGCCAAGACGGTGACGGAAGCGGAGAAGTCGGACGACCTCGAGAAGCGCATCGCCATCCTCGTGGAGGCGACGACGCGCGTCATGTTCGTGATGATCTGCCGCGGCCTCTTCGAGCAGCACAAGGGCCTCTTCGCCTTCCTCATCGCCGTCTCGATCATGCGCCAGAAGAAGAAGGTCTCGACCGAGGAGTGGGCCTTCTTCCTCAAGCCGGCGCTCGCCCAGGAGGGTCTGCCGCCCAACCCCTCGGGCGACGGCGGCTGGCTTGAGCTCAAGGTCTGGGGCAGCGTCAACGGGGCCGAGAAGGAGGTGCCGGGCCTCGCCGGGCTGCGCGCCGCCCTCGAGGCCGACGCCGCCCCGTGGCGCGCCTACGCCGAGTCAGACTCGCCGCAGAATGAGCCGCTGCCCGCCGGCTGGGAGGACAAGGTGACGCCCTTCCAGCGGCTGCTGCTCCTCAAGATCTTCCGGCCCGAGAAGGTCGTCTTCGCGACCAACGAGTTCGTCGCCAGCGAGATGGGCGACTTCTTCAAGGAGGCGCCGCCCTTCGACCTCCTCTCGACCTTCAAAGACTCGGCGTGCCGCGTGCCCATCATCTTCGTCCTCACCTCGGGTGCCGACCCGACGCAGTACCTGCTCTCGCTCGGCAAGCAGCAGGGCTACGAGACGGGCTCCAATCTCAAGATGGTCTCGCTCGGCCAGGGGCAGGGCCCCATCGCCGAGCGGCTCATCTCCGAGGGCAAGGCCGCCGGCCACTGGGTCTGCCTGCAGAACTGCCACCTGTCCGTCTCGTGGCTGCCCAAGCTCGACGCGCTGCTCGAGGGGCTGCGCGAGACGGCCGACGGCATCAACGACGACTTCCGGCTGTGGCTCACCACGATGCCCACGCCCGAGTTCCCTGTGGCCGTGCTGCAGTCGTCGCTCAAGCTCACGCAGGAGCCCCCCAAGGGGTTGAAGGCCAACGTGGGCCGCGCGTACACGGACATGGACCGCGCGATGTTCGAGGGCTGCGACAAGCCCGGCCCGTTCAAGAAGCTCATCTTCGGGCTGTGCTTCTTCAACGCCGTCATCCAGGAGCGGCGCAAGTACGGCGCCGTCGGGTGGAACATCCCCTACCAGTGGATGACGTCCGACCTCATCTTCGCGCAGCTCAACCTGCAGCTCATGCTCAACGAGCAGCCGCAGACGCCCTTCGAGGCGCTCAACGTCATCATCTCCGACGTAATCTACGGCGGGCGCGTCACCGACAAGCAGGACGTGCGCCTCACGCGCGCCATCCTCGGCCTCTACCTCAACGGCAGCGCCGTCGACGACGACGCCTACTCGTACTGCCCGCAGATCAGCCAGCACTACAACTACGGCGTGCCGCCCGAGGGCCCGATCGACGACTACGTGGCCAAGATCTCGACCTTCCCGCTCATCGACCGGCCCGAGATCTTCGGGCTGCACCAGAACGCCGACATCTCGTGCCAGACCAAGGAGACCAACGCGATGCTCGAGGTTATCATCTCGCTCCAGCCGCGCACGGGCGGCGGCGGCGGCGGCAAGACGTCAGACGAGCTGGTGGCGGAGGCGGCCGCGGACATGGTGGCCAACCTGCCCAAGCCGCTCAACGTCAAGGAGGGGAGCGAGCTCACCTTCTCTAAGCTCAAGGACGGCAGCATGAACCCGCTCGCCATCTTCCTGACGCACGAGATGTCCAAGTTCAACATCCTGCTCTCGTCGATGAAGAAGATGCTGCTCGAGATGCAGCGCGCCATCAAGGGCCTCGTCGTGATGAGCGCCGAGCTCGACGCGGCCTACGCCAACTTCCTCTTCCAGCAGGTGCCCGCCAAGTGGGGCGAGGGCGGCGTCGGCTACCCGTCGCTCAAGCCGCTGGCCTCGTGGTTCAAGGACTTCGTGGAGCGCTGCAGCTTCATGCACTTGTGGCTCACGACGCAGCCGCCCAGCTCCTTCTGGATCCCGGCCTTCTTCTTCCCGCAGGGCTTCCTCACCTCGGCGCTGCAGATGTACGCGCGCAAGTACCAGGAGGCGATCGACCTCCTCACCTTCACCGCGCACGTGAAGCCCTTCACGGGCCTCGAGGACACGCCCGGCCCGCCCGAGGACGGCGTCTACGTGCACGGCATGTTCGTAGAGGGCGCGCGCTTCGACGCCCAGGAGGGCTCGATGGCCGAGTCGAACCCGGGCGAGCTCTTCGCGCCCATGTTCGTGGTGCACCTGATGCCGGGCGACGTCAACGCCGCGAGACCGGCCGGCCTGTACGAGTGCCCCTTCTACAAGACAAACATGAGGCAGGGCACGCTCTCGACCACTGGCCACTCGACGAACCACGTGTGCAACTTCGACCTGCCGACGAGCATCGACGCGGACCACTGGATCCGAAGAGGTGCGGCGCTGATTGCGATGACGAACGACTGACCCGAAGTTGTCTTTTAGTAGTAGTAGTAGTAGTACCAACAGCCGGAATAATATAACACAATTTAAAAAAACGAAAATTCGGCTGCATTCTTTTCTTAGGTAGCAGCGTCACACAGTGTGATTCTAATTTATTCAGCTCAGTTCAGTTCGACCTGCACTCTCCACACGCGCTCTCGTAATTATATTTCCGCACCGACCGAAAGCACCCGCGCCGTCCACTCTACTCTCCGCACCCGCACTCTCTTTATATCTAACGCACTCGCACCACGACCTGAACCTTGCACTCCTGCATCTCGGGCACGCCGAGATATCTCGTCGTCGGGTAGGGGCTAATTCTTTCGACCCAGCCTCCGCTCAGCCATGCAAGGACTGGCAGCCCTAAATATTCGTATTCGCATATATACGTTTAACACTCGCACGCCGCAAAGCCAGGCTACTAAGGTCGTATGGTACGACCTACAACTGTTTGTTGAGTGCTTGAGTCCCCACCGCCACCCAATCCAAAATCAGGCGTCGAGGTTTCCGCACAAATCCTAAAGAAAATGATCCAAGGCTCGGATAGTGCTTTCTAGGCCCTAAATACGCCGTAAAAACCGTAAAAGCAGGTTTCGGAAGCTCAAAAATTAATTCTGGCGAGCTACGGTCCGAAAGTGGCGCCAAACTTTTTGAGCTTCAGCCAATGTCGCCATCTCCTCACCCAGCAACGACCGCCGGCGCTTGCGCTCGCCTCCGCTAGCTGCCTCCCAGCAGGAGCAAGGCCCGAAGTGGAAGTCAGCATACTTGCACCCGGGAGTGCCGCAGCTGCCCTCCTCCACCGCCACCTGAGTCGTCACCTCGCCCTCGCCCAGCCCCTCCTCCGCCACCTCGCACTCGCGCCACGCGGGGTCAGGGTGCATCGCGCACGTCCACGCCTCGTCGAGCTCGTCACTGTCGCGCATGCTCTCCGGCAGCCGTCGCCACTTGGTGCAGCTGTCACACTGCGCCCAGAGCTGTTCGTTAGTTTGAACTTCCGTATCTTTGGGATTAGCTCGGACCAGGTCGACGCGCACATCACCGCCCTCCCTGATCCACAAGCTCAGCCTCACGGCACGCTCCCGACCAGTGAGCATAATAGCGGTTAGGCGGGGCGGCCGCGCGGGTTTGTCCTCGTGATTGCTTTCACCGTCTCTCTGCCATCTTGGCTCTGTGCGCCGTCTCGGTTCCGGTGCCAAAGTCTGCTGCCTGCGTTCCTTGCGAAAGGCAGCGGCGAGGCCGACGGAGAGGTTGTCCTCCAGCTCCCACGAGTCGTGCGAGGCGTCAAACCTGCCGCGCGGCGCACATTGTTCGGTACGTCTGTCTCATCACATGCGACACGTAGCACGCGGCGCGTGTGTGGCGAGGCATGGGTGAGGCGAGGTTGCGAGGCGTGGGCGACGCTCACCCCAGCCACCGGACAAGGAACTGCGCTCGGCCGCCCCGCCGCCGCTCTCCAAGGATGTGCTCCACATCGTAAACGTCTGGATCCTCCTCGGAAAGGCCTTCTGCAGCCTGGCATTCCGCGCCGTGCACCATGCCCTCTGGTTCCAGCTTGATAGCCACACGCACACTGCTACTGGCTGCGGCAGCGCCGGCGTGGCTGCCCTGCTGCCCCGAGACGCGGCGCTTGCCAGCCGAAGATGCGGCGAGCGAGTCCACACCGGCCACCAGCCGCTGCCGCTTGTGCGGAGGGGCATTTGCACTACTCCCAGCATGGCCGGGGGGGGGTTGACCAGGGGTTGACAATCGAACCTCGTCCCCTCGTACCCAGGCCCACTGGTGCTGAGGCGTGGGGGCCACCGCCACGAGCGCTGCACGCAGGCTCTCGTCGCGCACCACAAAGCGCTTGCGCGACAGGTGCGAGTCGCAGCCAAACACAGGGCAGCGCTGGTGCTGCGCAGCGTATGCAACGAGGTGGGCAAAGTTGCACCTGCGTTGTGTAGTGTTTGGCGTTGATCGGTTTGCGTTAGGTGGCGAAAGCGTGGTGAGAGTCTCAAGGTAGGGTTTGCCTGGCACGGTGGTTGCAGCCGACGCCCTTGGCAGGGTCGGTGAGGCGCTGTAGGGAGACGCAGCAGCTCAGCTCTAGACGTTCCCACCTGTGAAGGGGGCCACTGTGAGAGGGGTCGTCTGGAGCTGTCCGCACCTCCCCACCAAACCCATCGGGTTGGCTCCTGAGGCGAAACCTCACACCACTCTACAGTACTTCTCAGCATGCTCCCGCACTGCTGAATGCACTGCACGTCCTCCTCGGACGCCTCATGAACCTTCCGAGCCGGGATCGTGCGCAAGTCTTCTGCCACCTGTGTGCGCCCCGCAGGCCACTGAGCGGTGGCGCGTGAGTGTGTGGATGTGAGAGTGTGTGATGACACCTTCTCTCCGTCGTCGTACGTGATGCCGTAGAGGATGACAGGCCGGCCCGCCCGCAACTCGAGCACACACTCCTTGACCCGCCCCCTTTCCCAGCCTGCGCGTACGTGGTGTAGCTCAGGTGCCTGAGGTCTGCGTTGGGGTGCAGGACAAGGGCGCGGGGAGAGAGCACCGTTGGCCCATAGGACCTCGACGAGGTCCCCAGGCACCAGGGTTTCCAGGCCCGGCACTCCCAGGGTTCGGGGGTCGAGCTCCTCCGCCTGTGTAGAGTCCTCCTCCTCCACTTCCCACACGGCCTCCACCTCCACCTCCTCGTTGCCCTTATCCACATCCATGCTCTCGTTCGTGGCACCGCCAGCCGTATCGATAGGTGCCTGCTCAACCTGCGCGACCACCGGCGTGTCCTCCTCCTCGTCGCTAGAGGAGTTGAGGTCCATAAATGTTGCGGTTCGTTTCGATGCGCCTGTTGCAGGGCGAGAGAGAGGCAAGGCGGGTCTGCAGAGGTGGAGAGGCAGGCACGGGATGAAAGCTAAAATGTGAAATCACTGATGGGTGGCGGCGGCAAGGGCGGCGGTGGCAAGGGCGGCGGCCGATAAATGCGGAAGGCGCCGGAGCTGAGCCGCCCTGCCTCATGGGAGGAGGTGCCGGCCAACCAGCACCAAAAGTCCAGGCCTAGCGCAGGGTCGCGGGCCCCTGCGCTCCGGTCTTAGGGTTAGGGCTAGGGTTAGGGTTCGCGTGTGGTGTCTGCGCGATACAGTGACGACGGCGATGGCCGCATTGACAACGGCGACGGCCGCTGCAGTGATGGTGTGCACGGGACGGACGTGCAATGGCTGACGAGCTTCGGGAGGTGAAAGGTGAAACGAGACAACCGATTGGCGCAGGGCTCGCTGCTCGCTGGCGCGCCGCGGACCGTCCGCGGGCAGCACATAAAAAATAGAACCGGGGACCCGGGCGCCTTGGGTGTGGCCCACCACGCCTCCTGCGGCTCCATCGGGACACAGAGGGCGGGGCGGCCGACGTGAGGCGCCACGGCGAGTCCTCACGCGCAGGGCCCTCGGTCATTGGCAAATTGGTATGCCATGTGAAGACCAGTCCGGCGCACGACTCCAAGCGCGCGGGATGCTCGCTACTTGGACCGGGGGACAACGCGGAGGAACTCCCGCGCCCCGGCCAGACAGGGCCCCTCCTGGATCCTGGGCCACTCCCCCGAAGAAAGGCACCCGGTATACGCTCAAATTACAAATATTCAATTGGTTTTTGAATCCACACCCAGAGAAACGCTCCGCGACTACCGATCCAAACCAACAATCATGCAACTAAAGTAGTGAACCACATACGCACGTAATGTCCTTGGATGTTGGAATTATGAGATGTGGAACGGTACAACGGAATACGGAACGGACAATAAATTCCCTTACGACCACTTTATATTGAAAAAAGCATTATACTTTTCCGAGACCACAGTGAGACATAACACAGACACCCGATGCTAGGAGATCTTCTAAAAGCCGACAGCGCACACGAACGGCACACGTCGAGAACAAGAACCAAACGCGTCGAGCCCTGCCTTTCCCTGAGGCTCCTGACACCTGAGGCTCCAGATAACAACTCGTGGGCACCGGAAGTACCAGACCCGATGCGGGGCCGTACAGGGTGACAGCTTCGACACTAGCAGCCCCTGCCCAGAAGGTCGCACATCTCATCCTGCTGCAGCCGCTTCA
>Ga0115005_10004842_pt1 | contig 10642 bp, 8 predicted proteins | sample ArcOceMetagenome_FD_87163 | JGI IMG/M metagenome (GOLD analysis project Ga0115005, IMG submission 87163) | Marine eukaryotic phytoplankton communities from Arctic Ocean - Arctic Ocean - Greenland ARC118M Metagenome | ecosystem: Environmental > Aquatic > Marine > Oceanic | place: Arctic Ocean...
ATATCGATAGAATCAATACCAGCAAACTTTTTGAATAGAAGACATTTACCTTCCATTACTGGCTTAGAAGCCAAAGGCCCTAGATCACCTAAACCCAGAATCGCGGAACCGTTTGAGATCACGGCTACCAGGTTGCCTTTCGCTGTATAGCGATAAGCATTATCAGGATCTTTAGCTATCTCACGTACTGGCTCGGCAACACCCGGGCTGTAAGCAAGAGAAAGATCACGTGCAGTGGCTGCTGGCGTAGTCAGCTCAACACTAATTTTACCTGGACGAGGGAATTCATGGTAATCCAGCGCCGCTTTTTTTAGATCTTCAGACATGGTCGCTATTCCAATTTTTTATACAAAAGACGGACGCACAATCATATAGAAAAGGTGATATTTGAACAACTATAACTCATGCTAAGTACTGCTTCGGGTCAAGCATTCATGTTTCGAAGGTACAATTATAAGACTTTGATATTAACTAGATTATTCAAATGGAGCACATAGGAAGCCATAAAGTCTTTGTAATGAAAAGACTTCTTGCTCACCCAACCTCGTACTTCGAGGTGCTGACCGATTTGCAAAGATAATCTAGGCTTAAGCTTCAACATAACAACGATTGAGTTATCCAATACATAAGCAGTCGACGTTTTAAAGTATAAAACATGGGTTATTTTACCCGTAACAAGCGCAAAGCCAGCATAGCGAACGTCACCCGCTTTTATAGATGGATCACTTAACCATATGCCTTTATATGCGCTCCTTGCTAACGACTCCGCCTCCGCATAACAGCGCTGCTTTTCATCATTCGGAGCGATAGTAACAGCAAAAGCTAGCCCATTCGCCACTAAGGCATGCCCCAGATCTTCACCCGAAGCCGACACTAAATAGCCTAAAGTACGGCCATAGTTGTCCTTTTCATCCTGTGCTACTTCTAAATATAAGCGATCCTGCTTCTTGATCCACTGCCGTACGAAGTGCGTCGCTTTCGTCGCTATGTCAGCGAACTCAGGACGAGAATCTTTTACTTCAGGCGTATTAACACCCACAAGCCGTAATTTACGACGGTTTGATAGCTTCAGCGTGTCTCCATCATATACGTACGTGACATCTACCGAACGGCGCACCATTGGCTGGCCGCACTCAGCCGCCACAGCTATACCATCCTGCAATATTACAGACACAAAAAAGGCACTCATGATGAGTGCCTTTTTTAACAAATCAATTCGCATCAAACTATGCGTCTTTTTTAGTACCAACAGCACCGAAACGCTTGTTGAAGCGATCAATACGGCCGCCAGTTGTCGCGTCTTTCTGCTTACCAGTAAAGAATGGGTGGCATTGGCTACAAACGTCAACATGCATATTTTGGCATGCTGTAGATTTAATGCTCATGACGTTACCGCATGAACAAGAAACACTGATTGCTTCGTACTTCGGATGGATGTCCGCTCTCATATTAACCTCGAATATTTTTTCTGCACCGCCACCTGATCTGCTGCCAGGCACCGTACAAAGATTAAAGCTGATCAAAAAATCAACTACATTTAATTGGCGCAGCATTATAGTGCTGAGTGACGACAACTGCAACCCGTGATCTAACACTAAAAACACCTTACACTGAACCCCTCTGGTCTCCAATGGCATTTACGTTACATGATGAAGCTGCTACGCGTTGCAATACCTTCTCCTTTACGAAGACTGTTTGATTACTTACCGCCTGACTCGTCTCTGAAGAACCCTGACTTTTCAGACAGCAACAGCGATAGTTCATTATCCACGTCGATGATTGGTAAACGTGTAAAAGTGCCTTTTGGTCGTAGGGAGTTGATAGGTGTCGTTCTCGACGAGGTTACTGAAACTGATATTCCTATCACCAAACTCAAACCCATCATTGAGATCGTAGACGAATCCCCCTTACTCCCCAGTTATATGTTGGAATTAGTGTTATGGGCTGCGGACTACTATCAACATCCGATTGGTGATGCGGTATTACACGCCTTGCCTTCATTGCTTCGAAAAGGCAACAGTACCGCTAGCGCTCATCATTACGTCTGGATAGCACACAAAGAGGCCAGCATTGAAGGCTTAGCGAAGAATGCGAACAAGCTCCGAGAAAACCTCTTGCTCATTATTGAACACCCTGCCGGTATTAGCAGGGAAGCCTTTCGTGCAGAAGGAGGAGACACACAAGCACTCAAAAACCTAGCCAACAAAGGGTTAGTGACAAAGCAACTCGCAGAGAAGCGCGCCGCCATCACTAACCCATTAAAGGAAGCCCCCCTTTCTCTAAACTCTGAACAAGCCGTCGTTGTTACCTATTTACAACAGAACACCGGCTATTCTCCTATCCTTTTAGACGGCATCACAGGCTCTGGTAAAACAGAAGTGTACCTTCAAGCCATCACTGAGGTTCTCAAAAAGGGCCTACAAGCCTTAATATTGGTTCCCGAAATTGGATTAACGCCACAAACGGTACAGCGTTTTAAGCATCGATTTAATGTACCCATTAGAGTGCTACACTCCAACCTAACGGACAAACAACGCTTAGAGGCCTGGTTAGATGCTAGAGATGGACGCGCTAGTATCATAATAGGCACACGCTCTGCTATTTTTACCCCACTATTGAACCCCGGCATCATTATTATTGATGAAGAACACGACGGTTCATTTAAACAACAAGAAGGTTTTCGCTATTCTGCAAGAGACCTTGCTATCGTACGTGCGCATGCCGAAAACATCCCGGTCATTCTAGGCAGCGCCACACCTTCACTAGAAAGCCTGCATAACTGCCAACAAGGCCGATATACTCACTTTACACTCCGTCAACGCGCAGGTAATGCGCAGGCTCCTGAGTTTACGTTGTTAGATATTCGCGGTGCTCAGCTACATAATGGGCTAAGTTCCCCCCTGATTGATCAAATCAAAGCACATATCAGCCAGGGTACCCAAGCCCTAGTCTTTATTAACCGCCGCGGCTTTGCGCCAAGCTTAAGTTGTAATGAATGCGGCTGGATTGCCGAGTGCCGTCGCTGTGACGCACGTATGACCTTACACTTCAATCCAGCACATTTACATTGCCACCATTGCGATAGCCAACGCCCTATCCCTTCTCGCTGTGACAAATGCGGTAGCGATGACATTAAACCTCAAGGCGCGGGCACTGAACGTACCGAACAAACGCTTCAACAACTATTTCCTGATACCCCAGTTCTTCGTATCGACCGAGACAGCACTTCCCGCAAAGGCTCATTAAATAAGCTGATGGAGCAAGTCCATAGCGGCGACCCATGCATCCTTGTAGGGACGCAAATGCTGGCAAAAGGACATCATTTCCCTAAAGTGACGCTTGTAGCCATTTTGGATGCCGACGGGGGGCTTTTTAGCACTGACTTTCGAGGAATGGAACGAACCGCACAATTGATTACACAGGTCGCTGGCCGAGCGGGTCGCGCCGACCACCCAGGAACAGTCATACTACAAACATTACATGCGGACCATCCGCTACTTACCAACTTAGCCATATCAGGATACGAGGCCTTTGCAAAAGCAGAATTGAAACAGCGCCAAGCGTATCAACTAGCTCCCTTTCGCTTTATAGCAATTATACGTGCCGAATCACAAAAACCGGGAACAGCAGAAAGCTTTTTACAATCAATAAGAGAAGCAATAGCCCCTACATTTGGCGGCATCGATTGGCAAGGCCCATTCCCATCCCCCATGGAAAAAAAGGCGGGAGTTTTCCGTTCACAATTACTCATTAGCTGCCAATCACGTATTCATCTGCAAAACTGCCTAAGTCATCTATGCTTAGTTGGTGATGAACATCCAAGTCATACTAAAGTACGCTGGTCAATCGACGTAGATCCTTATGACCTTTATTAACGGAAAACAACCAATCTGGCCTAATGATCTAGTACTTAAGGCCGACAACTTGTTCATCTATTACCTGAAACTCCAGCTTTCATATGGTGCTAAAGCAGATGAATATAGTAAAAAAAATAATTTTAGGTTTTGGCATACTCGCCATTACCATACTTGTCGTGGGTATTGGCGGTATTACAGGCATCAGTAACATCAATCAACAGCTACACGTAGTTTCGCAAGATTCCATCCCTAAATTGGTCGGCAGTTATCAACAAATTTTATCGCTCAACAATGCAAACCAAGCCTTACTAAAATTCCTTAATAGTACTGCTGAAAGCTTCCAAAAGCATATTGACAGCTTTGACCAAAACTACGAATTATTCGGCCAAGAAATTGATCGACTGCAAGGCCAAACAACCCCTGATTCCCCAATGTTCCAAGCCTTAACTAAAGCAAAAAATTCAGCAGAGCAATACCACGCTGCAGCTAAAGTACTGAAAGGACTACATGCAGAAGGAATCCTTATCGATACATCCATGGTCAGCGAAGGACAGCTTTTTCAAGCTCAAATTGATTCGCTTTCCCGCTGGGGACAGCGCTATACAAGTACAGGACGAGCATCTCCTGAAGCCGTCAGTGCCTTTCGAGATTTAAATAAAGTCATTAATAATATTCGTTTAAATATCCGTATCTACGAGAAAACGGGGGACTTAGACAAGTTAAAAGAATCAATGGCGGACCTGAAAAGCAAATTAAATGCTACCTTCAAAAGTTTTCAAAGTTACGAACCCAAAGCAACACGAATTGAAGGCGTGATCAACGGCTTGACCGAGGCCTTAGAAGAGAACGCAGGCCTACTGGGTGTTTATATCAACAAAAGCAAAAATGGGGAAAAACGCGCTGAAACACTCATTGCAGCTGATAATTTCCAAAGCTCCGCTGAAACAGCGCTCAACGAAGTGCTGAACATAGGACTAACAAACACGAAAAATGCACAAGCCAAAGCCGCCAGCGCCATTATCACCAGCGAGTCACTAATTATCAGCCTAAGTATTATTGGCTTATTAATTGCTAGCCTTGTCGGCTGGATTATCCTACTAACTATTCGTAAGCCATTAGCCAACATACAACACAAATTGGGTGACTTAAGCCAAGGCGATCTTACCGTTGAGTTTGATCAAAGCCGTAAAGATGAGTTTGGTTTACTCGCGGCGAATTTAAATACAGTGACCAACAACTTACGAGATATACTCAAGCAGATGCTGACTAACTCTCAAGAGCTTTCCCGTGTTGCCAGCGAGAATGAACGTATCAGCTTATCAACAACTAAAGCCATGGATCAGCAAAGCGCACAATTGGAACAGACATCCGCGGCCGCTACCGAGCTAGAGCATTCAGTCGATGAAGTTTCTCAGCACTCTGACGCAACACTAGAGAGCGTAGAAGAATGCGACAACCTAGGTTTGGATGCTCACAAAAAGATGGAACAGACCCACAGCAGCATTACGGCACAGTCCCGTGTTATCCAATCAGCCATGAATGCCTCAACAGAGCTTGCCGCCGATGGCAAAAAAATTGACAGCATTCTTGAAACCATCAACACCATCGCCGAGCAAACAAACCTGCTGGCGCTCAATGCCGCTATCGAAGCCGCTCGAGCGGGCGACCATGGACGCGGTTTCGCTGTCGTAGCTGACGAAGTACGCCAACTAGCTAGCAGAACTCAGAACTCTACCGTAGAAATACAAGCGATGGTTAGCAGCATGCAGCAGCGCATCAGCAGCGTTGTGACTAGCATGCAAGACAGCCACGACCAAGCGGCACGCTGCGTTGACTATGCACGCTCCTCCAATGAAGCATTACAGGCCATGCAAACCGCTATTCAAAGTATTCGTCAAATGAACACGCAAATAGCCGCTGCCTCCTCAGAACAGACCCATGCAGTACAGGAAGTAAGCAAAACATTAGTGACGATTAACGCTGCTTCGACAGAAACAGCAAAAGGCGCTAACCAAGCTTCCGAAAGTAGCTCTGGCTTACTTCGCATTGCTGAAGCACAACGCGCGTTGATACAGCGCTTTAGAACCTAAAGACGAAACAAAAGAAAAACAAATAATCTGTTGCAGCAGGGGTTAACATCCCAGCTACAACAGAGGATAATACTCGGTTCTTTAACGACACTCGTTACAATCTTTCGAACCGACCGGTGATTTAAAGTCAATGAAACAGCAGATTGCAGATCTGATCAGCGTCGCCCTAGACACTTTGATCAAGAACGGCGTATTAGCCGACGACATCCAACCTAACATCATGGTTGAAAATACACGTGACAAATCCCACGGTGATTTCGCCACTAATATCGCACTGACTTTAGCAAAACCCGCTCGACGAAACCCTCGCGAGTTAGCCCAACAACTAATCGACGCGTTACCCGTATCAGAAAGCCTTGTTAAGACCGAAATTGCAGGCCCTGGTTTTATTAACTTTTTTGTTAGCCAAGCGTCTACCGCTGCCGTCATCTCTACGATTCTTGAACAAAAATCCGAGTTTGGTCGTGGTCTTGCTAAACAAGACGAGCGCGTGCAGGTAGAGTTTGTATCGGCTAACCCAACAGGGCCTCTTCATGTCGGCCATGGTCGCGGCGCAGCCTATGGCGCCTCTGTCGCTGACTTATTGGAGGCGGCTGGCGTACCGGTAGAGCGTGAGTACTACGTTAACGATGCAGGCCGCCAAATGAACATTTTGGCGACCAGCGTCTGGTTACGTTATTTAGAGAAACAAGGCGAAGCCGTTACGTTTCCAAGCAACGGTTATAAAGGCGATTATATTTACGATATCGCTCAAGGCATTATTGATGCGGATGCGGATCAATATAAACAACCTATCGAGACAGTAATCGCCGATATCCCGGCCGACGAACCTCAAGGCGGCGATAAAGATGCTCATATTGATGCGTTAAGCCAGCGTGCTCAAGCCCTTTTGGGTGAGCAAGGTTATGCCGTATTTTTTGATGCCGCACTTAACTCGATTCTTAACGATATTCGCGATGATTTAGCGGACTTTGGTGTTACCTATCAAGAATGGTTCTCTGAACGTAGCTTAACCGCTAACGGTGACGTTGATAGCGCGCTAGCTACATTAGAGAAAAATGGTTACTTGTTCGAAGAAGAAGGTAATTTATGGTTTCGTTCAACCGCGTTCGGCGATGATAAAGACCGCGTTGTACGCCGCGCCAACGGCCAAACAACCTACTTTGCTTCTGATATCGCTTATCTTCAAAACAAATTTGAACGCGGTTTTGATAAAGTGCTCTATATCTGGGGCTCTGATCACCACGGCTATATTGCACGCATGAAAGCCGCCTGCGAGGCACTAGGCTATAACCCTGAACGCCTGTTAGTACGCTTAGTGCAATTTGCGATCCTGTATCGCGGCGAAGAGCGTGTTCAGATGTCAACGCGCTCCGGTTCATTTGTCACCTTGCGTGAACTGCGTGACGAAGTAGGCAAAGATGCGTGCCGCTTCTTCTATGTGGCTCGTAAAGCGGATCAGCATATGGACTTTGATTTAGAGCTAGCCAAATCTTCATCCAAAGACAACCCTGTGTACTACATTCAATATGCACATGCGCGTGTCTGCTCGGTTATGCGTAAACTAGAAGAAGCGGGCTGGAACTGGGATAAAGAAGCAGGGCTTGAGCACTTAGCGCAACTGGACACTGAATCTGAGAAAGACTTAATCATCAAACTTTCCAAGTATCCAGAAGTATTAACTAACTCAGCTGTTAACTATGAGCCCCATGCACTCGCCAATTATTTACGCGAACTGGCAAACGATTTTCATGCGTACTACAACGCCAATAAAATGTTAATTGACGATGCAAACATGCGAAATGCACGCGTCACGTTAAGCGAAGCGACACGTCAGGTGATTAATAATGGTCTAACCTTATTGGGTGTTAGTGCTCCCGAGCAAATGTAACCCACAATGATGTAAAGACTCGCTGTAAAGAAGGACGTCACTCCATGGCATCGCGCAAAGATTTCGTACAAAGAAAACGTAATGGTTCGTCTGCTAGCCCTTCACGGCCAGCAGCGGCGAAAGCACGCGCAAAAAAAGCGGCGCAACCGCCGCTAACCAAGAAAAAGCCTTGGAGTTTAGCCTTGTTGAGCCTCGCGGCTTTAGCGGGGCTTATTTTCTTACTGAACAGCTTGATTAAGGTTGACCCAAATTCAACAGAGGCGGCCTCTGGACAGTCAAGAACAGCGAAGCCAAGCTCTGAGAGCAAGCCTGTTCAATCACAAAAGACTCCTGAGCGAGCCGCTCCAAAACCTACTCCCAAAGCAACACCAGCGCCCAAGGTTGTAACAAAACCAGTGACGGCTAAAGCAGACAGTGTAAAAGTCGTCGAGCAATCAGCCCCTGCGGAAGCAATCGACGCCCCCAATCGGTATGAGTTTTACGACCTGCTGCCAAAAACCGAAATTAACCCAGCAGAAGTAGCCGCGTATAAATCAACACCACGCACAGCAAAACTGGATAAGAAATATATTTTACAAGCAGCTTCGTTCCGCACGGCAGCCGATGCCGAGAAGATGAGAGCCCAGCTATTACTCTCCGGTTTAAAAAACGTCCACACCAACCAATCAGATGGCAGTAATGGTACTTGGTATCGCGTCAGGGTCGGGCCTTTTGATAACCGATCGGAGATGAATAAAGTCCATGATAAGTTGACTCGTTTACGAATCAGCCCCATGACGATCGCTGTCGATTAAGTTCGTTTTTACTTCGCCCCCTTGAAATTCATCAAGGGGCATCCCATATCCTCCTTATTAAAGAACCGTTAATAAGGTTAAAAACATGACAACAATTGTTTCAGTACGCCGTGGCGACCAAGTAGTAGTAGGCGGTGATGGACAGGTTTCTCTAGGCAACACCGTAATGAAGGGAACTGCCCGTAAAGTTAATCCTTTGCCTAAACATAAAGTCATCACAGGGTTCGCAGGCAGTACAGCTGACGCTATTACATTACGCGACCTATTTGAACAGCAACTCGATAAGCATCATGGAAACATCGTAAATGCGGTTATACACCTTGCTCGCCAATGGCGTAGCGATCGAGCGTTACGCAAACTAGAAGCCCTAATGCTAGTCGCCAATGAAGAGAAAACCTACCTCATCTCGGGTTCAGGCGATGTTATCGAACCTGAAGATGGCGTTATTGCTATCGGTTCAGGCGGCAATTATGCCCTTGCTTCGGCAAAAGCATTAGTCGAAAACACCGACCTCACAGCATTAGAGATTGTTGAGAAAAGCCTGCACATAGCGGCTGACATTTGTGTATTCACCAACCACAACCTTACATTAGAAAGCCTGCCTGCTAAGCAGTCTTAACCAGATTCTGGAGCCTTACATGTCTAACATGACACCTCGTGAAATTGTTCACGAACTGGATCGCCACATTGTTGGCCAGCAGGACGCTAAACGCTCAGTGGCTATTGCTTTACGTAACCGCTGGCGCCGCATGCAGCTTAATGATGACTTGCGACCAGAAGTGACACCAAAAAACATTCTCATGATAGGTCCAACAGGTGTCGGTAAAACTGAAATCGCTCGTCGTTTAGCTAAGCTGGCGAATGCACCTTTCATAAAAGTAGAAGCAACCAAGTTTACAGAAGTGGGGTATGTCGGCCGTGATGTCGAGACCATCATCCGCGACCTAATGGACATGGCAATGAAGCTGCTACGTGTTCAAGAAACCGAAAAGGTTAAATTCCGCGCAGAAGATTCAGCGGAAGAACGCGTTTTAGATGCGCTGCTGCCACAAGCACGCCCAACGGCGTTTGATGAGCCTCCCGCTGAAAACAAAACGGACAATGCAACACGTCAAATTTTCCGTAAGAAGCTACGTGAAGGCCAATTAGACGACAAAGAAATCGAGATCGAATTAAGTCAGTCTAAAATGGGCGTCGAAATCATGACACCGCCTGGCATGGAAGAGATGACCAGCCAGCTACAAAGCATGTTCTCTAACTTAGGCAGTGGTAATAAACAAAGCCGTCGTCTGCCCGTTAAAGAAGCGCTAAAGCTGCTGATTGAAGAAGAAGCGTCCAAACTTGTCAAAGAAGAAGACCTTAAAGAAAAAGCCGTCGACCTCGTAGAGCAAAACGGTATCGTCTTCTTAGATGAGATCGATAAAGTCTGCAAACGCGCAGAAGCCAGTGGTGGAGATGTATCACGCGAAGGTGTGCAACGTGATTTGCTACCCCTCATTGAAGGCTGCACGGTAAACACCAAATACGGCATGGTGAAAACTGACCACATTTTGTTTATCGCGTCCGGGGCTTTCCACTTAGCCAAGCCTTCTGATTTGATTCCAGAGTTACAAGGCCGCCTACCGATTCGCGTCGAACTCAACGCATTAACACCCGAAGACTTCCGCCGCATTCTAACTGAGCCGACCGCTTCATTAACGACGCAATATATTGCTCTGATGAAGACAGAAGGCGTTGATATCTCTTTCTCAGACGACGGCATAGCTCGTATTGCTGAATTAGCTTACCAAGTCAACGAATCCACTGAGAACATTGGCGCGCGCCGGCTGCATACAATGATGGAGCGCCTGCTGGAAGACTTATCCTTTAACGCATCAGATGAGGCAGGCAAAGTTGTCGTTATAGATGCAGCCTATGTCGATTCGCAGCTTAATGCACTCAGTAACAACGAAGATTTAAGCCACTACATTCTTTAATAAGCAGTGATACACTGATGACAAGAATGAAGAA
>Ga0115005_10004843_pt1 | contig 10642 bp, 14 predicted proteins | sample ArcOceMetagenome_FD_87163 | JGI IMG/M metagenome (GOLD analysis project Ga0115005, IMG submission 87163) | Marine eukaryotic phytoplankton communities from Arctic Ocean - Arctic Ocean - Greenland ARC118M Metagenome | ecosystem: Environmental > Aquatic > Marine > Oceanic | place: Arctic Ocean...
CTTGCTGGGAGCTTCTCTACTCCAAGTTGCAACCGAAGCGGTGATGCAATTAGCAGCATTTCTGCGATAAAAGCAAACGAAAGTTCGTGATCAGTAGTAGCTTCGGCGATTCTTGTCAGGTTGATGTAGTTTTTCTCGTAGATCGTTGTGATTGGGAGAGGGATAGTGCGTGTCATTTGTAGTGCGGTTGGATTGTGTTGTGTCACTGGAATGGGAGGATGAGTGGTGTCCTGTTCACTAATTCTTCTGATGGAAGGAATAATTTGTGGAGTTGGGGAAATGGGTGTTGGGACTGGTGTATTTGTGGATTCAATGATGGTTTGAAGAGGGTTTAAGTAAGTGAAAGTGGTGTTATTAGTGTTACTACTACTACTACTGTTATCACCTGCTGCAGCCCTCGGAGTCTCACTATTCCAATTCCGATTTCCTCTGCCACCATTATGCGTGACATTGCATTCTGTGAAGTTATCCTGGACTCCAAGAGTAGTTGCTACCTTTTTCATTATGCAACATTGGAGAAATGAATGTGTTGCATTGGAACGGAAGGGACACAATTCGGCATTTGGTGTGACGAGTTGTGCTACAGTCGGAGTCTTAATGACTACAGTAAGATGGCGTTCATCAGGTTGCCCATCGTTGTCTCCACGAAATGCTCGATTGTTTCGCTGGACTTGCGGGTAACATGGAAGAATTCTGCTTGCTTATCAATGGTGGAGTAGTGCTCCAGATTGTCTCTTCCGTACATCATTTTCAGGGCTTGTAGGAGAGCAAAGCCATTGGTAGGAGTATCTTTGGTATCTATCATGTTATTCGGAGTGACTCTGGAAGGCAGGATGGCCTTCAGAGAGCCTCCAGAGAAGTATACAAGCGAATGGTCTGATGCGGAATCTCGGTCGGGTTGAGTTGAAGTATGTTGTTAGCATTGATATTGATGGTGGATGCCATTTGAATGTGAAGGTAAAAGTGTTGGAGACAGTCCTGGTGCCATTCTTCGAATTGCACTGGGTCTTCCATTATCTCTGTTGCAACTTTACGTAGGAAGTTTGAGTTTTTCCTGTCTGGATGAGATGGAAGAGACAGGAGTTAGAAGCCCCGGATCCGGGGTGATGAGAAAGTCTGGTGGAGGATAACACTGGGTTTCCACTGGGTCCTGGGTAAGAGGCTCAGGCCCGAGAAGATCTACTGGTGCTTCTGTGGCTGGTAGCTCACAGTTAATGATTGACTGCATCATTGTTCTCATCATTTCTGAGTGACTTGATTGGATGCTTGTTGTTACCGTGTTGAGGCGATCATGTAGGTGGTTATGTTGGGTGGAGAGCCGGCTGATACTACGGCGTTCCATATCTTCCATTGTTGTTTCTAAGTGATTGGTTCGCTTGGTGAGTCTGGGATTGTTGTGCATTGTAGGAGCAATGTAGACAGAAGTTGGATCCGAGACTGAGATTGAAGAAGATGTCACTGGGCGAGGACGAGATACTCAGGGATTTGCTGAGACATTACTTCAACCATGCTGGGTGGGATGGCAAGAAATTGTTGTGGCGAAATGGTGGTGGCGTTGGGATGTACTGGCGAGGAGCTGTCTGAGACATTCCTGCCATCACATTCCATGGTGGTGTGTTGTCCAACCAGCATTGGTGGTTGGCTGGGTGGGGTAGTTCAAAATAATTTCACTGAGGACAAAATACGAAAAAATCACCAAAAGGTCTAACGAGCACCTGCTGTAAAGCAATTAAAATTAAGATTACAACTACTTTCCACCCACTCCCCTCTTAGAACTACTAATTATCTGAGATGATTGCGTATCCCGGAAACTCAGGATTCTCACTGGCCACTCGCAGGTTCCGAGCAAAAAGTACCCCAAATTTGGGGTACTTTTGGGGCTGGAGGGCGGCAGAGCACAAAGTAGGGAAAATTCGAAAATGTAGTTTACCAACCTGCTATGGACACTGTACTGTATCGCTTAGAACCAATGAACAATGAATGGAACAATGAACACAAAAAATACTCAACAACTCTTGCCTAACACTTTTTATTCCCATCAAATCAATAATTTGCTGACCGAAGCTTAGTAGCACTGTCTAGGAAGTATGAGCAGTGAATCAGTAAAAGAGGCTCAGGATGCGCCAAACTTACCGAAACTGTTGGCAGCTCTTGCAGCAGGCGCACGCTCAGTAAATGCACTCCCAAAAGCACCACCACCGAAGGACGATGATAATGATAGCGAATCAGAAGACGAGGCAGACGATGAGTTTGCCTACCAGATGGCATTCAGTGAATTCAAGAATATTTGTTTGGATTCAAGATCTGAGGTAGCATCTTTATTGAATCAGTCGCTTCAAAGCACAGCTTCTGCAGATAATATGGTTGATGACTACGAATTTGACGATCCTGTGTTGTGGGAAACTGCTGCTGAAGCATGTGATATTCTGTTAGAGCGTGTGGATCAATATATTCAGAATGAGAAAGAAGGACGAATTGGGCGAGATGGTGAAAATTTAGGCGAAATTGTTCGAGATTTTGCTAGAAACAGGGGAGGAAGTGGATTTGATCAAATTGTTGGAAGTCTGGTGGACATGGAAGTGAGTTCGTCAATATTGCAACTTGATTTCATTTTTCTTGTCAAAGTATCTTTAGTGCTAAACACGCATCTGTCCTTAGAAACCACAAATTACAAACGTTCAAAATTCTAGAACAGATCCTTTTGTTCCTCAAATGCACGCCGATAAACCTTTCTCGACAGATTCATCCTTCAAGTTCGAACCTATTCCAGGCCATGGTTTGGGAAATCGACAATATGGAGGGTCTTCAGATGAATATCTTCAGTCAATTCCCGATGATGTCATAGCTCCGTCTGAGCACTATCCTCACCCTTACGAAGATGAAATAAAATCACTGAAATACAGAGCTTGGCAATTGGAGGTTCTGCCCGGAGACAATGGTGAACATGGTAGAAGTGGTACCTTAAACAACCCAGCTATGTCCGCAACTAAAGGTGTTTGGATTGATAATGAAAAGGATTTGATAAGCCTCGTCGATCGTATAAATTCAGGCGGCGATGAGATGCGCGAGATTTCTGTTGATTTAGAGGCTCACTCTTTTCGCAGTTTTAGTGGGTTTGTCTGCTTGATGCAACTTTCGTTAAGACGACCGATTGTAGAGAAAGGTAGAATGGCTGATTTATCAAATGGATACGACGATATTGACACATCGTACGATTTTGTTATTGATACCTTAGCTCTTCGCAATGTAATGAACGTACACTTTGCCCCAATAATGGCGAATCCGAATATTGTAAAAGTCATGCATGGAGCAGATTCTGATGTTGGTTGGCTCCAGAGAGACTTTGGAATTTACATCGTGAATCTCTTTGATACAGGACGAGCCTCAAGAGCGTTGCCTCATTTCAGCAGAGCAGGATTGGCGTACTTGCTGAGCAAATATGCTAACGTTGAAGCAGACAAAAAGCATCAACTTAGTGACTGGAGACAACGGCCTTTACCTGCCGATATGCTTGCCTATGCCGTATCTGATACCATGTACCTTCTCGATATTTATGATAAAATTCGGATGGAACTGATTAAGCATGACAAAAAGAGCAATGACATTAGCATAGAGTCTGTACTGGATGCAAGCAAAAAAGTATGCCTAATCAGGTATGACAAGGAGTGCTTTAAGCCGAGCGCCTACAGAAAGCTCACCATGTCAAAGCGTGGAAAGAAAAAAGGAGTAGTTTTGAGCGATGACCAAGACACTCTCCTCAAACTTCTCTATGACTGGAGGGACAATACAGCGAGAGAAGAAGACGAGTCAGTGCAATATATTTGCGGAAACAGTGGCCTTGTCCGCATCGCATCTATTTGCCCCCAGACCGTTCTATCTTTGAAAAGTTGCATGAATCCTTTACCACCTCTTGTCCTAAAATATGCTAATGATGTATTGCGGTTGGTCAGGATTTCGAGCGGAAAGAGGGAACACCAAATCATGGATTCAGTAGCTAAACCTCGCGTTGACTACAGAGGCAGTAAGGGCGTGTTAGAATCTCCTGTACTCCAATTGAATCTCGCTGCTGACGAAGAGGACGTCACGTCGTCAAGCGACGTTGACATTACTGAGCTCTCCACTCAATCTGCAAACCTTCATTTTGTTTCTTCGCAACCCATGTCTCACAGCCTTGACATGAAACCTAGAACGTCTAAGAATAAACGGAGTAAAGGTGTCGACGGTCTTGGCGCTGCAAAGGCTGCAATGAATGAGGGTGAAGAAGGGTCCAGTATTAAGATTGGGACAGTTGCGAAACAGAACATCAGTGCGCAAAAGGCTGCCATAAAAGTAAGAAAGGCTTTGACGAGCGGTAATCAGAATTTGCTCCGCCTTGCAAAATCTGCCTATTTTGCCAGTGAAAGTGATGAAGTCTCCGAAGAAGTGATAACTGAAGGAACGGTTGGTCAAGAAGATGGCGAGGATGAGACGGACGAGATTCCAAGGTCAATGAAAGAGATTTACAGAATGAGTAATAAGAATAGGCGCAAGGTCATTGAAAGAGATGGAGATGATTCACCGCCAAAACGTCAGCGCACTAAGAAGGATGATAAAGATGAGGCTGGAAACAATCAAGTTATCGTCAAACAGCAGCTATCTACTGAAACAGGCGAGATTGCTTATGACAAAGAACAGAGCCATTCTACAGGAAGAGGAATAATCTCTGGATCTCATCGTGGAGGCAATGGGAATAAATCTTCCATTGCGCCATTCGACTACTCCAAAGTTGGTGCAATTGGTGTGAGCGGGGCGAATTTGGGTTCAAACCCATTTTTCGAGGGCGTTGCTATTAGCGGAGGTACTCTGAACACTAAACCTCCTAAGGAAAGGAAGAAGCAACACAATACGCCGCAAAAGAAGCAAAGTAGTACGCAAAATGGCGGACTAAGAGGCGGAAAGCAAAGTAATTACGAGGGAAGCAACAAAACTCAAGTTTACAGAAAATAATTTTTTCAAATGTGGATCTTCCATTTGATCTGGATCTGACGGAAGCCAAACAAGAAAATGACACGCCACTACATTTAGAAGCAGGACAAGGACAAGGATCTATACCACCGCCAGGAACAGGAGCAGGAGCAATATCTCCAGCAAAAAGGGGGAAAATGATGGACAGTGTTTTTGAAAAGAAGCCTAATATATGATTGAATAGAACGTTGAGCAATCAGCTCAGTATTTCGGGTTAAAATTTTCAAAGTAACCTGATAAACTCATTCATCTTGCCTTTCTGCATCTTGTTTCTTCTTCTTTCTCGCTTTCACTTGATCCTTGAGGTATTGGATAAACTTCTTTTGGTGCTTATCCTCGTTGTTATTCACTGCCCCTTTTAACTTCTTTGGAAGACTCGTCCTCTGAGTATTGTTTACCCAGTTCTTCAACTCAGCTAATGATGATGCTCCTTTATAAGAATGTATGGCACGAGAATCTAAGAACATATTCAAATGAATTTTCATTATCTTTTCTTCGTCTACTCTCACGAGGACGCGTCCTGTACATTTACATCAACAAGGCATCACGGGAAAGTGTTTCTGGAAGCTCACATCTGTTCAGAAACGCAATTCATAAAGTTTCATCCGTCGGAACATCGGCTGTGTTCAAATTTTCGATACCACCACATTCAGTAATAGCAAGCTCTAGACCAACCTGGTTCTTGGTCCAACTCACATTTATAGGATCATAGCCATTCTCACGACGTGTAGTGAACATTTGCTGAATCAAGGCCCGACGGGAAATTGTTTCAGGAAGCTGATGTGTCTTCAGAAAGGCAATTAATAAAGTTTCATCCATCGGAACATTGGCAATCTTCAAATTTTCGATACCACCACATGCAGCTATCGCAGAAAGCTATCGCAGAAAAAAGACTAACCTTGTAGTTGGCCCAATTCACATAATCATAACCATAGACGTTCTCATTTGCTCAACCAAGGACCGACGGGAAAGTGTTTCAGGAAGCTGATGTGTCTTCAGAAAGGCAATAAATGCAGTTTCGTCCTTCGGAACAATGGTTGTATCCATAGCTTCGAGACCCCCACATGCAGATATAGCAGACTGTAGACCGACCTGGTTGTTGGCCCAATTGACGTGTCCTCTAGCTTCGATACTATGATCAGATTTTGATGGACCAGCATTCTCTTCAGCAGAAATTATTGTTTTTTCAGCTGAATCATTTAATATAAATGATACGTTAGCACCAATTATATCTGTCTTCTTTCCTTGATCAGATTGGAATGAATTCACAATCATTTCGAAGTTTTTGCCGGGAAAGAGTTTGCCCTGAATAATGAGAATCAAACTACCACTGGAATTGTCAACCGCATGTTGAAACTTCTTTCCGTCGGCTCCACTTGCGAGTTGACTCATTACAACCAACCTGCCGTGATCACAATGAATTGATTTTGTCTTTTTGGAGTTCATGTCCTGTAGTAGTATTTCGTAACATTAGCCATGATAACACTAATACAATGACAATCGACATGGAAACGTACCTTGAACATCATTTGTTTACCCTCCTTTCCATCCTTAGGATCTTGTCCAAATGTAACAATCGCTCTAAAGTCGAAATTGAATATATCACAATGCCAAGCCAGTTTTCCATTGAAATTTTGGGCTGTAATCAATGTCTTAATAGCATGTACATGCATAGATTCTGGTAGTATCCATTCGGCGCAGCACTCAATAAATAAACCAATTCCCCCTTCACTTCGTCAGAGTGCTGCTTTTGCATTAACCATTGTCGAAATGCGTTTCCCATTCGACTGTCCAAAGTAATCAAATAAGAACTTTCCATCCACTTGCGAATCTTTGAGGTCCTCCCATGCTTTCATTAATGCCTCACTTTCAAAAAAGAGCTTTGATAGAAACAAGTCTCCCGATTCAACGAGTTCCGTGACAGGGCCAGGGTCATAAATCTCGTTGTCACTCTCATCAATCTTGTCGATCTTGGCAACAGGCTTCTTCCTGGCAACAGGCTTCTTTGTCTGAGCTGCAGGCTTCTTCCTGGCAACAGGCTTCTTTGTCTTGGCTGTAGGCTTCTTCCTGGCTTCAAACTCACTGTCTTTGTCATCTGAATCGTCTGACTCTTGGTTGAATTCATCTGATGAGTATTCACTTGAGGATGTGTCGTCAATCCCTAAGTACGAACACTTTTTTTTTCCCTCTTTGGTCTGTATTTTTCAATTTAAGTTGCAGTGCGTTTTTCAGTGTTGACAATGAATGAATCTTTCGCCACACCCTGAGAACAATTTGTAATTGCTCCCAATGGTTTCCGAATTGATTCAATATTGGTATATTCATGCTGCATTTTGAAGAGAATTTTGAATTGAATACAGTGTGAGCTATTGCATGAATGGATGAATGGGTGAATTGATGAACTGTTTGGTTGTTTTTTACCTTGAGATTGCAAACCTTGTTGTCCTGTGATACAACAACTGAATCGATATTTGCATTTGCTCTTTTTTCTTTTGCTTTATCCTTTATTATTTTCATGCATAGACTAAATGATGGCTTTTGTTCTGTAACAAGATTGGTTTCGTTGCAATGAGCATTGTTTACGTCGCCATCCCCAACATCGAGGAGCAACAGAACACGGGGGGAATCAATCGATTGGTGCTGAGTATTGTTCCGCATCGTTTGATTGGAAGCAACTTTGCTTGATGAGCCTTTTGTCATGATGGTAAGTGAATGGCGAATGTGTATTCAAGAGGGCGGCAAGCAATTTGGTTCAGCGTGTCATTTTTTGGATCTGCTTTGGTCGAGTAACGCTTGATATTGCTTGAATAATCATTTTGTCGCTACAGAGCTTCTATTTATTTTCAAGACTGAAGACTCGAATCAAATCCCTGGCCATTTAAAAATGTCATTATATCTACTAAACAATAGCAAAGGGTCATTTTTAATAATAAATCATTACTCTAGTCTCGGAAGAATCACCAACAATCATGAATGTGTTCCTTCTTCAATTGTTCAGTTTTGCTTCACTTCACCATCGTCCCAAATCACTCATTTGAAGCACTCTTCAAACACACAACACCGCCACAATGGCAGAATCTTTGAAATCACCGCCAACCAAAAGGAGCCGTCTTGTTATCATGACCACAACAATTTGTCAAATTCCTGATGGAGTAATTGGAATATCCCTTGCAATGCTTGGTGGCAATGGACACTTTCAATACGGTCCTTTAGCATGCAAGATGTTCTTGAGAGAAAGCGAACTGATTCCGCATTTCAAAAAGATCACAACTGGTTAAAGTATCACGTCTTCTGTTTCGTGTGCAAAGAAATACTTTGAAGATAAAGGCACAGGTAAAGATCAGCTTGTATTCTTCTGGAATAACACTGCAAGATATGGCCGTGTGAACATCACGGAATGGGCCTGTCAGCAAGGATACCATCAACATGTTTATGTCGTTATGAACAAATTCAGTTACATTGGAAAAAACACATGCCGAAGAGCAGCCAAGTTTGGAAAACTTCAAGCTTTGTAGTGGTTTAGAGAGAATAAATGTGACTGGGATGAATCAACTTGTGAAGCTGCTGCTGAAAATGGTCATCTCTCTGTGCTCCAATGGGCGAGAGAGAATGAGTGTCCCTGGGATCGTAGGACTTGTGAGTATGCTGCTTGATTTGGCCATCTTTCCGTCCTCCAATGGGCGAGAAAGAACAGATGCCCATGGGATGATTCAACTTGTGTGGCTGCTGCACAAAATGGCCATTTTTTTGTCCTCCGATGGGCGAGAGAAAATGGATGCCAATGGAACAAGCGTACTTGTATATATGCTGCTCTAACTGGTCATCTCTCCTGCCTCCAATGGGCGAGAGAGAACGGATGCGACTGGAATGAGGATACTTGTGAGGCTGCTGCACACAATGGCCATCTCTCCTGCCTCCAATGGGCGAGAGAAAATGGATGCAACTGAAATGAGAAGACTTGTCGTGCTGCTGCTGAAAATGACCATCTCTCCTGCCTCCAATGGGCGAGATTGAACAGATGCCCATGGGATGAATCAACTTGTGAGGAAGCTGAACAAAATGGCCATCTTTCCGTCCTCCAATGGGCGAGAGAGAATGGATGCCCAGTGTTGAAATAAATGAATAATATGTTGAATAACCTGAATTGATACTGGGAGGCGACGCAGGAGTATGCCCTTGACTTCTTGAATGAGGTATACAGTGAATTGAATAATTCAGTTATAATTCACTAAGTACTAGATTTGAGGAGGTGGAAGAATTTGGTTATAATTCGTAAAGTACTGAGTAGTTAGAATACTTTCTTAAAATAACAATTATGATTTTTATTGTTTATGTTTCATTAACTATGCGGCGCTCTTCAATCAAGTTAACGAACTCATGAAAGTCAGGTGGAAACTTTGTGAGCTTTTTGCAGAGTGGGTGTGTTCTGAAGCTTTGATACAATATTTTGAAGATGAAGGACACCAGATGGAATCATAGAATGAAAGTGATACAATTTGGAAAGGACAAGGGCGGCGAATCAATGTATAAAAATTACTATGAGCATTTGAATAGTATCTACCTAAAAATAAGTTTTTGTTTCCACCCAATTTGTTGATTATTGACAACTTCAATTCCTTCACCATTTCAACGTCAACATAACAAGTTGAGCATTCGTTTGCTGTAAGTAAATTCGGACAATGTCAGCCAACATGAAAACCAAATCAGGAACTCTGCACGTTTTTGAATCTGCAAGACAAGTAATAGCAAGAGCATTGAAGCATTAACAGCCTGATTGTATGGGTCACTCATATTGATATAAGAGTGCTAATGGGAATGCTGTGGATAGTATTGTGGAGGAATACCTCTCAATTGCAAGAATGTAGGAAAGGGAATAGTACGGACTGAACAGTACAAATACGGGGATATCAAATATCGAATATCAAGAATGCACAAAGTTTGATTACAGCCCTCTTGATGGTGAAGGAACAAACCTTTTGCTCAAGTCGAAACCTGATAATGACTCGAGAAGGAAAAAGACTTACCACCTGGACTTGTTCGACGACGCCGAGTGGAAAGTCGAATAAATATCTTTCTTCACAGCACTAATTACTAAGTCAACATGCTCACTTGTATACCCTGAGGATACCTCATTAAGTGAATGGACCCATGTCCTGCCAGTCGATAGAGTATTTGAGTACAACATATCTCCTGATGTGAGTCACTGGGGAGTGGGTTCCCTGGTCCATTCTCAAAGGTATCCCTACATACATAGGTGAATGTCAATAGAATCCAATTTGTGTTTGCTCTTTTTGCATGTTTGTTTTTATGTTGGCGGCTAAATACAAAGATCAAGCAATAATGAAATTTTGAGACGTGTTCCATGCTCGCGCCACTTTTCAACATCTAAAATAGAATCTAATTGGAAAAGAATAGACGACGGTACGGTACTAGTTGTGGGTGAACACAAAACCACAATAAACATTTATTTACTGAACACAAGGACACATCATCATGAGTAAAGGAAAGCCTGGCACAAAAGGCACAGCGAGAAATCGACGTGTTTACAGCAAAGATATTGCAAGAAAAAACAGTTTTCAAAGTGATATTGACACAGCTGCGAAGATCAAATGCATCTTGCCAAGTTCATTGAAGGCTC
>Ga0115005_10004847_pt1 | contig 10639 bp, 7 predicted proteins | sample ArcOceMetagenome_FD_87163 | JGI IMG/M metagenome (GOLD analysis project Ga0115005, IMG submission 87163) | Marine eukaryotic phytoplankton communities from Arctic Ocean - Arctic Ocean - Greenland ARC118M Metagenome | ecosystem: Environmental > Aquatic > Marine > Oceanic | place: Arctic Ocean...
GGCTGGTTATCATTTAGATACTGGAAGGGGAGTGATTTCGAGGGATCCAGCTTTGTAATAACTTTTATAAAAATAATGAGAGAACTTTGAACTGGAGAAAACAAAATAGTTCTTCAAACAGTCCAGTTCAACATAGAAATGATTTAGTCAGGTGTGGGCAGAAGTGGGCCCAGCAGGGAGGGGGGGGGGCTACTGTATGAATACGTGACAGCTGTGATGCATTGATAAACTATTGATAACCGGGGCGGTACACACGTATGTTGTTGTTAAATTTCATGAAAAAGAAGGCCTTTTTCGTGAAGTGCGGTTGATGTTGCGGTGACGACGACGCATTGCAATCAATGAATGCAGAACTTTTGTTATCATTCTTCAGAATACCCTATTACCCTCTCTGAACGAAGGCTACACAATACCATGGCACAAGATCTTTTCTCTGTTGACCTTGCAGAGCAGGCAAAGCAACACATTCTCTTTCTCCGCAACCTCCACAAGCATGGCGTAACCATCAATGATCGTCCAAGAGACGAGGAGTCTTTCCGTCGTTACTCTCAACTTTGGCTTCCTTTCGTCCGTAAGTACGGCCATAAGAAGAATGCATCCGAGGAAGAATCATCTCTTATCCCACCAGCTGATATCGCATGGTTGTGGCATTGTCATCGCCTTGCACCCTACCGTTATGCTCAGTATGTCCAGAGAGAATTCGTTCAGCAGAATGACGCCGCCGCCGTCGACAGCAAGGATTCTTCATCGTTCAAGGTATTGGATGCGTCCCATCCCTTTGTATTTCAGCTTGAGAACAACGATTCCAACGAGACTTTCTCAACCCAAGACCATGCTGATATTTCACAGCACACAATGGAGCTATTTCTTCAGATGTATCCGGATGAAAGTTTTTTCTTGAAGGATGCAAACAGCAGTAGTACTGGCGTTGCCACGAAGCTTGCAGGATTCGATGTCATCGAATCATGTGCCCGCCAAGCAACATTCCTTTGGCAGGTATCAGGTCCTAACTTCCGTAACGACGAGTTCCTCAAGCAAGGAATCGCAAACTATGCCAAATTTGTTCAGCTCATGGGTCAGAAGTCAAAACCACAGTTCCTAGTTCCCACCTATCAGATTGATCTAATGTGGCATACTCACATGTTGGCTTCTATTGCAAAGTACCATAAGGACAATATGCAAATCAATGGATGCACGTTGGAACATGATGACTCCCTCAATGATCGTACGGAGGGAGGAAAGCTCGATACTAATTTTCAGGAAACGAGGAAGTTGTGGAGTCGTGTTTACGGCGTCGAGTACAAGGTGCCAGGTGGTATGTATCGTGGGGAGCCTCCTGTTGAATACTTCAATGCCGACTGGACCGAGAAGCATTTGGGCATGGTTGGAAGTAAGCCTCACCCAATGACATTCGCACATTTAATTGGGCAAGTTGGGGCGTCGTCTCATGGTAAAGCTGTATGGATGTCAGTTGATTCCCCGGAGGCTTTTCTTCCTCCAAATGCGAAGAGTGCCACAAGGGGGGTCAACGCGAATCCAATCAAAGACGGTTATGTTTTTGGAAGCGGAGGTGCGTATCTTCTTCATCATTGTTCTAATGCCATATGTCCAATTTGTTATGTTCACGCTTCTGACATACATGGAATATTTTTTGCATTTGTAGACAAGGGAATTGGTTTTTACAATCTCAATACGCGTGAAGCTTACGATGTGGTTATCAAACGCATTGAATTATTGATCACTAAAATCAATTCTGATAAATGTGGGTGCTATGTTTTAGGGATTTTCCCCTTGCCACTAGTAGGTTTCGTATGCGCCATTCCTGCAATCTCAAAGTTAAATATTAAGAAAGAGGAACTAGAAGATGCGAAAAAGGTTGCAGAAGCTAGGAGGAACGCGGCAGGGCCAAGTGCTGATTTATCCTTGCCTGCAGCGCTTCAAGAGCGTTTGAAGAAACGAAGCCCTAATAGTAGTGGTAATACAGGTACCGATGGGGGTTATGTCTATTATGACAATTCTGCTTATTACACAGGAGCAGCAGCATGCGGAGTGATGATTGGCGGTGGTGGAGGCGATGGTGACGGGTAAGAATTACTTTGGCTGGACTTGTGCATGCTAGTGAGATGCGATTTTTAATGTTGCTGATTTTATTCCCTTTCTATTTTTTCATAGAGGTGGGGCTTGTGGAGGCGGTGCCTGTGGCGCCGCAGCATGTGGAGGGTAAGCTTATTCTTGTATACTTTTTAGCTGTTACAACGCCCATGCCTCACACTCACTCCTCTTTTGTCTTTGTTACTTATTCGCTATAGTGGTGGTGGTTGTGGTGGTGGAGGATAATTTCACGAAAATAGCCACCCCATATTTGTTGAACTTGCAACAATGTTTTTAAAAATTGTCGCAACAAGAGCTGGTCCAGTATACGCAGGAGAGCTGGTTATGTACTTTATGTAGTACTCGTGTAATAGGTTCGAGTTGTCGTTTCGTTGTAAGGTGATGGACTTCGTTTGGAATGACGCATAAACATCTTGCATTTAAAAGTATTGTTTCCAACTAGTAGACAACCAAGCAAATCACCCAGATAAAACTAATATCATTTGTCATTGGATACTTTTAAAACGCTGAAGAAGCTTATTGTTGGGTGTACACGTAGTTCACAATTTTCACTTTATTAATCTCTGTCCTTCGTGAAGAGGTCACATCTCCAACATACTACGTGAAGTTTTCTTGGATCAAAGAAGAGTACGTACCTTGTTGCTGACCTACAAGTAGAAATTGTGCATAGATGATTTGAGAATGTTCTATCATGACGACCTCGACGCAAAATTATATTCAAAACTACTAATAAGACTTTTTACTGGGTGGAGCCGTTCAAACTAAATTGGGCCTAAATTTCAAATTGTCCCAACGGATTTCCTCATTCTTTCTCCGAAACGCACCACCCACCTGACTGATTATAATAATTGATCCTCCACCACACCACCGACTTGATTGATTGGTTAATTCTCTTCGCATTCACGCGGGTAGGGTAATATTCCGTCTTCCCTTTTCCAGCATTTCATAATTGTGTCAGTGCTCAAATTCTAATCTACAAAGGAGATGCGGAATCAAATGTGTACATGTGCAACATTGTCATGGGCGTTCACTTTCCTACAGCTCCTTTCTTCATTTACAAGCACCAGAAGTGAAATTGTCGTCAATACCGTCGAATCAACTTCAGCAGCACCGCTTGTTTTGCAGGACATCAATCTGATAGTAGTTACCGATGTGCATTCCTGGGTTGCCGGTCATAAGCACAACAACACGCTTGATGCGAATTATGGTGATGTCGTTTCCTTCTATGAACGCCTTCGAGATCGTAGTGTAGTTGAAAAAAAGGACTTGTTCTTTGTTATGAATGGTGACTTCATAGATGGTACTGGTTTCTCAACTTATCCTCCAGAACATCTTACTCCTATACTGCAAAAAATGCCTTGGGATGTTTTGAATATAGGGAACCATGAGCTCTATCGCAACTCCACCATCGAATACATTACACAACCGGACGGCTTTGTTGACTTTTGGAAGGGGAAATATCTCACTTCCAATGTGCTTCTAGTAGAGACTGGTGAACCCATCGGGAATCGTTACACATTCCTGCAGGGAGATTTTTCAGAAAAGACTATTCTGGTGTTTGGGTTTCTGTACGATTTTCAGAATCATTGTCCTATCACTGAAGTGGAGTACGTAGAAACAGTGGTAAACGCCACTTGGTTTCAAGACGTGTTAAAAAGAACCGAAAAAAACTTTGACGCTATTGTTGTTCTAGCACACATGGATGCTTTTGATCCCCTTGTAGATGTCCTCCTTGCTAAGATCAGATCTATTTGTGGAGATGAAATGCCCGTGCAATTTATCACGGGGCATAGTCATCAACGGAAATTCAAGAAATTAGACAACTTCAGCACCACGTTTGAGGCAGGACGATTCTTGGATACTATCGGTTTTGCATCATTATCATTCAAGGATGATAATGTTCTGTTTGAGCATGAGTTCATTGATGGTAACGTAGACGCAATGAAAGTCTCGCTGGGGACTGCGTCCGAGAGTTTCGAAACTGAAAAGGGTAGAGAGCTGAAGACGTTGATTCAAACTACCGAGACCCGCTTGGGCTTGAATAAAGAAGTAGGATGTTCTCCGATAACATATTATCTACAGAATGGTTTGGACAAAGATAATTCTCTTTGGAGATTGTTTTCCAAAACCATTATTCCCAATCAGCTTTTCAAGGGGAGCGACTCTATGTTATTCGTTCAGAATCCAGGTGCGTTGAGGTATAACCTATTTCAAGGGATTATAACACGCAATGACCTGATAGCAGTGTCCCCATACAACGACACTTTGTTTAAAGTTGGCAGTGCTATCAACGGGACAGATTTCATTCAGGCATTCGGTGAACCGAATCAAGTCGACGGGACCGCACATTTTTCCGAGTTGCCCCAACTGATCGTATCTGGTAATGTTATCCCTGACAAGGAATACGAAGTCTTCACTGTTGACTTTGACCTCGCTTACGTTACAGAAAAATTAGGAAATATCACAGGCAATGTACTTGAACCTACCCAAATTGAGCAGACAACCGGTACAATTTTTGAGAAATACATTCAAGATGAATGGCCATGTCCTGAACCTGAAGAAGAAAAGGAGCAAACATGGCAACAGAAATTCAAAGACTTTTTTGAGTCCTTTACAGTGGTAAAGATCATTGCGTTCATCATGACATTCTTTGTGATTATCTTTTTCGGTTGGATGTTTTTGTGTAGACATCCACATCAAAGACTCTCAGACGAAGACTCAGTTGAGGAGGAAGCATCTTATGGCGATAATAGTGGCATAGATTTTTCTACCTGTAGCGACGACGACGGCAGCCTTTTCCCAATTAGTGCCAAAACACCGACAAATAGTTTCAGCGGCCTGAGTAGCAGATCTTATCAAACTATGTCTACTGAAGAAAATGCGATTGTATAATAAATTCCATTTTAAATAACAGTACGTGTACAGTGTACCTTCGTGTATCCCCAAATATGTATTAGATTGTTGTTATGTAGTTGTAACTACTATGCGCCGTTCATCCAGGCGGGCATATTTCGCCCTCTTCCCCTTCCCCTTCCTCTGCCCCTACCTGCGGAACATGTCATCATTGGATCTGAGGAGTTACTCCGCCCAATATCACTATCAATGCTGAAGTTAAAAACAGGAACTGGACCCTGGATACCAAACTCAAAGGTCCCAGAACTTAGAGAATTTCCCATGTCTATTTGATCGTCATCTTCTCCATAAAAATCGTCAATTAGGTTTGCTGCCATCTCTGCACAATAATCCATTCCACCAGTAGATGGCTGCCAATCGGCAGCCCCACCATATGATGCATTCCCAGTTGCTGCATCGCACACACTTTCTAGCGCGTGTAGGCATTCAGCTTCCTGTAAGATTATGAGCGCATTCCCATCATACCGATCCATCCGTCGATGCATAGCATCGATCATATTTATTGCCGGCCGAATGGCATCAACATCCATACAAACAAGCATCCCCACAAGACCCCTGATCATTCCCTTTTCACGATAAATTTGCAAGAGCAGTCGATCTCTTATTTCCACTGTATCAACTGCATTACTACCTGGTGGCGAGACTAACGCATTCCAAATCGCATTGAGAACCTCTCTTTTCCATTCCAATGTGAACGTGCCTTTTAGCAAGACCCGACAAAGAGCCGGCAATAGCACAGGACAGGCAACAACGGTAGATGGATGATTAGGATAGCCTGTATCGCAAAGTAATGCGCCAGCCACCCACGTAACTTCCGTCGCAATGGTAATTGTTTCACCGCAAGGTCTTTGAACCTGCAACCATGTTGCAAGTGTGTGAATAATCCCATTATCATCTGCGGCAATAATGTTTGTGATATATTTTCCGTCAGAGCTCGTTGCTAGGTTGCCAAAGATTCGAATTAATGGTATCACGGATTGAAATATGCTACCCCGATCCCTCTTTTTCAAAATAATATTTGTTACTTGAGAAAAATGTCGCGATAAGATGAATAATACTTGATCATTCACGAGGCTCTCAACTACTTCATCGCATTTTGTTAAAAATGCCATTAGCCAGTACAACTCTCTTCGCACATCCCATATATTGACAGACTTCTCATCATTACCTTCTTCCAGGGAGAGAATGTTGAACATGTCATTTGCACCTAATCCAACCTGGGCGAAAATCATTGCACTGCCAGGTCCTCTTGCCATATTTGATAGAGCCCACACAATGTTGCGTCTTACAACATTATTTCCAGCTTTATGCTTCAGAGAATTTACCAGCGCCCATAGAATATTTTGAGCAATAAGTTTATCACGACATTCTTGAGAATCTCCTGCAATATTTCCAATCACCCAACATGCCTGCTCTTGTATCCTCTCATCTTGGGAAGAGAGGAGACGAACTAGTGCAGAAGGTAATTCACTGCCTAATATATAATTGCACCACGATTGGCTACTTGCGTAATAAGAATCTGGACAGTCCATCGCAGCAAGGTTGGTGAAGATTCGAAGAGCATGCAGGCATTCTTCAGCGTTACTTGAAGCAAGAAAGGTAAGTAATTGGCGAAGAAACTTCTCTGCTTCATCGGCAGGTATTTCATGAAGTGGAAGCGCAGAAGGTTGCTTCATACTTGCTAAGCTAGTTTGAAGGGCCGAGAGAGTGAAGATAGAAGGCGACGAGAGAAGCTGTTGCAGGCATTCTTTTGGATCCGAAGCGTTACCAGTAACATCCTTGGAGACTCCTGTGAGGCGCCTTTTCAATTGGAGCTGATGGGATTTCTTAGTTTTCCGTATTTTTGACGAAAGCTCATGGCGCCGTTTATTCATTGACTGCCTTAACACAGTCGTTGAAGAACTTTTCACGTTTGAACGTTGTTGTCGACGGAGAGTACTTGACATGATTCTTCTGTTGAAACTATGTTATCCTGCTGGCATGAAGCATGCATCTCTTTCACTTTGCCTCTCCGCATTTTCTTGTATGCGGTAGGTAGTACGATAGTAGTAGTGAGTGAGTGCGCGTGTCTTGTGCCGGCTCTTTCTCTGAAAAATCTCAGCTGTGGATCGCATCGTGAGCTCCAATCAAAAACGAGTGAAAAAAACAAACAGCCAATCAAAATGAGGCAATTTTGAAATTATATTACTATTGCCCTATTTTTGGTGACTTGAATGGCATTTTTGAGATTTGAGATTTGAATTTGGGAGAAAAAAGTGGAAACATCGAAACTTCTATTTTTTTTTAAAGTTTGTATTTTATCAGCCTATCCAGGTTAGGTATCCTTGCTTGAAGCAAGTTAGCACATTCGCGCACACAATACAAATATGTCTACATGGCAACAGAAAAACCGAGTGGCACTTCTTGAGCACCTAAATTGGGACCACGATGCCAGCATTGTACATTCAAATCGACATTGATTCCACATGCATGATCGACACCAAGGGAAATTTCCTCATATTCGATGGTAGAGTTTGTCGGGATCAAACTCCTTAGTTGCCCCCAACATTCAGCAGTTCGATTTAATCTTAATGCACATGCACCCTTAGATCCAGTAGAGACTTGAATGAAGGGTCCTTGGCGATGAAAGGATAGATAAGAACTACACGTACCTGGTAGCACAGTTCGATTTGGGGCATTTAAAAAATACAACAGAATTCTCACCTTCCCTGGTTCCACGCAAATCAGTTCTCTCTGAAGGGCCCCAGCACTCGACATCACCATGCATAGTAATACCACAAGCCCGTTGTTTCGAACCAACACTAATCTGTTTGAATTTGTTCTTTGGTGGGACCGTCTCACCGACGCCATAAAATTTCCCCCAACAATCCACAAATCCATCGAGCCGAAGTCCACATGTATTTGAACTCCCACAGCTTACTTGAGTGTACTGTTCTTGAGTAGCATTGGTTTCTCCATTATCACCCCTCCCCCAACATTCGATGCGCCCAGTGGTAGTTAGACCACAAGCATGCGATTTTCCAGCACTGATCTGACTGAACCCTTGATTACTCGGAGTCCCACCAATCTGTCCCCAACATTTGACTTTTGAATTCAGTCCAATTGCACAAGATAGTAGAGATCCGCTACTGACTTGTTTAAAAATACCTGGTGGAGGAGATGCCTGCCCAAGACTATCTTGACCCCAGCATCGCAATGCTCCACTTACTTCCACTCCTTGCCTTTGTTCGAGAGCGCATGTGTGATAGTGTCCGGATGAAATTGACAATGCAGACTTGGTACTACGGCCGAAAGCCAGCGGCAGTGCAAGCACGGATATAATTGAGAAAGTCGTGATAAACTTCATTCTACGCTGCGTGACAGAGTACAAGAATGCAAAAGTGAGTGATTTCGAAATAACAGTATGTGTAGGTATGTGTACTGTACTCAGAAACATCCGACTTTTTACGCTTTCCAATTTGAGACTATCACTATCAGTTTGTTTACGAAGTCGAAGTGGTTTGAAGCAATCCTCGGCGCACGGCAAAATTGGATGTATAATGTTGAACGTACCCTGATTTTTCACGAGAGTGGGAAAACAGTTTGAGTTTAATTTTCAAAAATATTTTTAAAATAATTTACTGGTTTTTTTAAACCTGAATAGATCGTCCTCAGTATTAATAACCTTTTCAGGTTCATGACATGTGTTTAAATTTATTCATCCTCAGAAGTCTTTGACAGGATCGCGAACCCAAAGATTGATAAGATACTTTTCTCCCTTCGAAACAGGCTTTGCAGCATGCTGAGAGAGATCGTCTAGGTTGCCATCAGGTAGAAAAGAATAAAAAAGCATAGCTTTACCTTTTTTAGGTGTGGCAAGGAGACCATCACTCGTCTTTCCATTGACCCATCGAGGGAACTCAGTTTCTCCACCTTCTTCCGGATCGTTGAGGTATAGTAGTAGTGTCGCAAAGCGAGCAGGTTGGAGTTTATTGTCGACAGCTGCGTAGCCACTGTTGTATCAGATTCATCAGAAAGTGGTGAGGACACCGTCTACTATCATTCAATGCATAAATGCTTAAAAAACAAGTGAACTTACAAATCATGGTGCGCAGTGTATTCTTGAGCAACGTTGTAGTGCACGAGCTGCAAATCTTCTCCTATGGTTCTTCTGTTAGGCCACTCTGGGAATTCATCTCCATTACGCTGTCTGAAAAGTGCTTCATCGATCCTCAACAAATCTGCCGCACGCCGGTAAACAGCGTCAAATATCTGATCTGTCTCCCGTGGTACCCATGTGTTATAACTTGTGCGGACACTTGCCTTTGACTTTGTAGACTCTTGGCCTACTGTCGATTGCTGCATATTTGCATTCTTGGCATATGCAACAATATGATCAACCTCAACTTCTGAAAGAAAGTTTTTAACTTCATATGCCCTTGGACGGACACTGAGGACTTCAAGAGTCATGTTCAAAAATTCATCAGGACCACGGTAATCAGAGAGAAGACGAGGCTGTTCGATGAATTGGTTAGTGACGAATCCAATCAAAAGGCAGTCAAGTATTGACATGAGATTGTGATTCACTCACCTCGTCATCGTTCAAAACGCGTTCTGATCCAAGCTCACGAATTTTCTTAATCTTTTTCGCAGACGGCAAAGAATGAAAGTGAGTCTCCCTGGTGGTGACCCAATGCACTTGGTCAAAATGATCCGCAGGCCACATGAAATGTCTCGGCTTATCCCTCGGGTACATTGACATGTACTCCCTCCCTGTAAACTTGAAATATTCATCTCCAAACTTTTTATTCCTCAGCATCTTACTATATTTCTCATATTCAGACAACGTGAGCATAGACAAATTCTCCTCTGTCTTCTTTTTATCACCTTTAACGGTCAATGGATCGTAGTAATAGCAATTTTGCGTCCCATGAGCGTCAATTGCAAAATCATGAAGGACGATTTTGGATTCCTCATAATCATCTTTGCCAAAGAAAAATCGGTGACCTTTGAAAGATGCTGTACCCATTGAATGGAATGGTTTGCACTTGCCCATGCTGCTGGGTTCGTTGCTTTGATTCACCCTGAAAAATGTTACTGAGAATGAGCTAATGATGCAAAATACAGCACGTCGGTTGTTGATTTTACACGGGAAATAATCTTACCAAAATAATTCCACCATTTCCGGTGACATATTGAAAAACTTCGCTGCATGGCCTTCGAATTTAGGGTTAACCACTTCGTCATGCTTCCCTTGTGACATGGTTGAGATATCTGGTTCCATAAATGCTTCAAAGTACTCGGTTCCAAACCCAATGTCAAATGACATTTCTTTGAGGTTAGGGTCCTTCTCTACATCTGTAATGGAGCAGGTTGGTCCGTTCTCAGACACACATCCTGACAGGAGTTGAATGAATATGAGAATTGATATCGATCGCATGGCTGATTTAGCGTTGTACCTCTATTATTGCTCTGCAGAACAGGAAGTTGATCCGTTGCCCGTTGTTGCTCGTTAGTCGTTAGGTCATGTCTTTGTAATGTACTGTAGGTACGTTGTACAGTGTACATACTCTCGTACTGTACGAGTAGTTAGGGTGGCTACGCTATATGTACCCCCCAGGGTACCTTGTATACC
>Ga0115005_10004849_pt1 | contig 10637 bp, 8 predicted proteins | sample ArcOceMetagenome_FD_87163 | JGI IMG/M metagenome (GOLD analysis project Ga0115005, IMG submission 87163) | Marine eukaryotic phytoplankton communities from Arctic Ocean - Arctic Ocean - Greenland ARC118M Metagenome | ecosystem: Environmental > Aquatic > Marine > Oceanic | place: Arctic Ocean...
AGTATGGGATCATAAAATTTATCATTAGAAAAAATATATTTTAGGTTGTACTTTTCTGGGGTTGTTAAAAATTGTTGCAAAGAACCAATACCGGCAACCCCCTTAAATTTAGAGTTCTCTAGACGCTCTATGGGTCTTGTTGTTAATTCTGGTAAACGTCTTGCAGAGTGGTAATTGCCATCAACAGTCATCGCATTGGTTTGGGCCGCTAGCCAAGCCATTTGATCTCCAAAACCTAAGGTTAAATACCTCCAGCGATCATGAGAGTCTCTACTTAAAAAGTTAACAATAGATAACATTTTTATCTTTTGTGGTTGTGTTGGCCTAAAATATCCTAGGTTCATCGTAAGTAGAACCATAAAAATATAAAAAGCTGCCAATAATCCACCTAATAATCTATGATAAACTGCGCCAAATTTTTCTTGAATTAACGTTTTTAAATCACCTTCTACAAATCGGTAGATAAATTCTCCAAAAATAGGAATTGACATGATGGTAGCCCAAAGCGTAAATCTATCTAGCGTTAAAATATTAAATGCGTTTTCTCCTAAAATTATTCGAGGTATTGGTGTGGTTCCTCCAGTTCCTAAAATAACTAACATTGTAAAAGATAAACCAAAAAATAGATATCTTTTACTAAAATACCGATAGAATATATAGGGTAAAATAAACAATAAAAGTCCCCAAGGAATTATAAAAAACACTAGACCAGAAGATGTTACTTCTAAAAAATTATCTCTAGATCCGTGCGGAATAGGAACTTGAGTAATCGGGTTTTTTTTAGAATTTATCCAATACGGAAAAATGCAAAATACAATTAAGAATAATGAAGAAATGCTAAAAGTTAAGTTGCGGTTTAATTGTTTAAAAAATGATTTTATAAATAATGAAAACGTAACTTCTTTGTACGATTTTACTTCCTCTCGGGCAATATCCATTATTACGGTTCCAATTAAAGGAAAAATAAAAAACAACATTCCAAAAATAGGAGTAACATGATGAGAGGTAACAGTTACAGCGATTAATGAAAGTGATGTAAATAAGAATTTGTATTTACCCGTTTTAAGCCACGAATAAATTTCAGGCAAAGAATGCATTAATACAGCGATACCAATAATACTGGGCAACTGACCAAAAAGATGTAGGGTTTCTACAAAAGATGAAGAAAAAACTGCTAAAATAGATCCGTAGCCTGCAACAGTTCTATTAGATGTTATTAATAAAGAATATTTATAAGCACCTGTTACAAAGAGTATAATCGCAATTAAACCCACCGTAAAGAGTCCAAATTTTAAACCGCCAAGTAAAGATAAAGCTGCAATAGATTGATGCACTAAAGGGGGATAACTTTGCACTGTAAAACCTGTATACCACTTATAATTCCAAGGTTCAAACCAACTATTGGCATAATGATCAGCAAAAAATAAATGAATCAAGGCATCATAAGTAGACTCTAATGTGAAGAAAATAGTAGACCCATGAAATAGCAGTGCTAAAAGTATTGCCGTTAGTAAGTATTTATTAGATTTCTCTCTCATGGATACTTTATTGATTCAGGTAAAGATAATTTATTTAAACGGTCATTTAAATTTATTTGTCTTTAGTAAATTGTACTTCATCGAGGTAAAGCGCTGTTTTCAACGGAATTGTAGAAAAAACACTGCATAAATAGTTAATATTGTAGTATATTTAAAAAGCGAAATAGTTTAACCTCCAATAGTTTAGCATGAAAATTTTGGCTATCGATGATCAAAAGTTAGTTTTAATTCCTCTAGAGATTAGATTGAAAGAATTAGGCTATGAAATAATCACAGAAACTTCTGCTCTGAAAGGAATAGAATTATTCAATTCTTTTCAACCAGATTTAGTGATTGTTGATATAAATATGCAAGAAACTTCAGGTATCGATGTTATAAAATATATCAAGCAAAAAAGAAACTCAGATATTCCCATTATGATTTTATCTGGAAATACAGACGAGAACATTATTTCCGAGGCTTTTGATTTAGGAGTAAATGACTATATGAAAAAGCCATTAAGTCTCAGAGAAGTTTGCTCGAGAACAAAAAGATTAATAGGCGCACCAAAGACAGGAAATAGTAAAAAAATCTATGACTATGTATTAATTCAAAAAAGATGTGTTGGTGTTGTAATTCCTTGCTATAACGAAGAAAAAAGGCTTTTAAATAAAAAATTTACAAAGTTTATTATTAAGAATTCTGGGTATCATTTATGCTTTGTAAATGATGGAAGTAAAGATAAAACTTTAGAAGTTTTAAATAAATTAAGAAAAGGAAGAGAAGATTTTGTTACAGTGTATGATTGTAAAAAAAATGGAGGCAAAGCAAAAGCAGTAAGATTGGGAATACTGCACATGGCTAAGCAAGATGACTTGGATTATATAGGATTTTTAGATGCAGATTTGTCTACAGATTTAGCAGATTTTGATGGTTTAGTTTCTATTATAGAAAAATCGAAATTTAAAATTGTTAGTGGTTCTCGAATAAGTCGAATTGGAGCAAATATTAAGAGTGGAGGTGTAAGAAAAATTATTAGTATAATTATTAATTTTATTATACGAAAGATTTTAAAAATGGAATTTAACGATACACAATGTGGTGCTAAAATTTTTCATAAAGATGTTATTCAGATTGTATTTAAAGAAAAGTTTGTAACAAAATGGATTTTTGATGTTGAAATTTTTAAAAGAATAATACTTCATTTTGGACTTAAAAAAGCAAAAGAAATAATCTGTGAAAAACCTTTAAAAAGATGGATCCATGTAGGTGGTTCTAAATTATCTATGAGGGACTCCTTAAAAATAGTTTTTCAATTGGGTCAAATAGCTTGGACTTATAGAAAAAGGTCAAACAATAAAAGTTAACAATTAGTCCCCCCGTTGTTAATCATAAATTATTAACATTTTAAAATATTATTTTTAATGAATTCAGGGGTAATTATTATATTCTCAAATAATGAGAAAGAAATTAGTGATTTGTATAAAGAAAATTTATTAAATCTTAATGCAAATAAAGTTTGCTTTGTAAACAATGCGAGCACAGACAAAACTTTAAATTTATTAAATAAAATTAAATTTGAGTCTAAAAATAATATATCAATATTAGATATAAAACATGATAAAGGGGGAAAATCCGCATTAAAATCAGGTGCTAGGCTTTTATTAAGTGAATCTGAATTTGATTTTATTGTTTATTTAGAATCAAATATGTTAGAATATTTAGACGTTTTAAAAGGGTACATGATAAATTTTGAAGAAAAAAAACAAGATTATAATTCGTTACCCACAAGATCTAAGAGAAATGTTTTAAATAATGTTTTTTCTATTGATGAATTACTAAAAAATGAATCTCGAAATTAGCATTTTATTGAAGCTAATTTAGAAAATCATCTTTTATTCTAAAGCAATTTTCAGTGCCTATAAATTTAGGGTTTCCAAAATCTTCAGACCAAAAACCCTCTAGAATGTCTTTGTTTAAACATTTGTAAACCACAACTCCTTTGTAGAATATATTTTCAAGTCCTTTGTAATTAAAATTGATGACGAGAATATTATTTTTAAAAAAACCGGTTCCAAATTGCTCTTGGTCTTGGCTGATTATCCACTTAGCAATAATTCTATTATTTTTGTCTAAAGTTAAAGAAAGGCTTCCCTGATAGGAATCTTCATTTTTATTTTGATTGTTTCCAATCACAGTATAATTACCAACTAAATCTCGGATGTCCATTGTATTTTTAAAAGTTAGGATAAAAGTACTACAATCATTTTAGAAAATATTAAAATCGTTTTCCATTTCCGATAGCAATAGCAAAAGTGTTAAAATTATTTGAATAATAATTCTTGGATTCAATGTTGTAACGCAACAAAACGTTATTGTTTTTATTTAAATGAATTAGTCAAATATACGAGTTTATCTTGATTTATTAAACGAGGCTTGTTGAACTGGAAATAACTCTCCTACGTCGCGTTATTTCCAGTTCAACAAGCCTTCACATTATCATCATTTTTTTTTAAGATTTAAGTTTGAGAATTACATTTTAAATACCTCACTAGTTGTTCTATACCGGAGTATCTTTCGGGGTTTATTATTTATTTTTTTTGAACTTTTTTTAATTCTTTTCGGTTACCTTAATAAAATCTGTTCCTTTTGGAAAAAATCGTCTATTTAGTTCGTTGTTATTTTTATTGGTTCCTTTTGCCAAGAAGAATAAGGGTGTACAAAAAATACAGGTATTTCTGTTTGTTTTGAGAACTGTTTATGTTGAGTTATTTCCATTCCATTGTCGTAAGTTAATGTCTTGGTATATAAGTTGTTTATTTGGTTAAATTCTTTGCCAAATCCTTTTGTCACTATTGCAGATTTCCTGCTACTAAGTTTTATTATAAAGGTATTTTTCGCATTTCTCTCAACGATTGTTTCTTTTGCGCTTTTCTGACCTTTTCCAATAACTAAATCTCCTTCCCAATGCCCAATTTTTCTCTTTCTTCAAAGTATAAAGGTCTGTCATCAATACTGGTTTGGTCTTTTATTTTCACACCTCTTTTGCTTTTGATATTCGCTCTTCTCCTTTGAGTATTATGATAGGGTAGAAGAGGTGTAAGTCTGCGATTTAAGTTTACTTGTCTGTGGGCATAAATGCGGGTGTAAATAGCTTCATATGAGATGGACATTATTGGGTCGTTTGGATAATCCAATCGTAGTTTTCCAGAAATATGATCGGGTGACCAACCACTTAAAAGCCCTCAATAAACAAATATTTTAAGCCTATTATAGGTGTTTATTTTATCCTTGTTTCGCTTATTTAAATAGTTTTCTTTTGCATTCCAATCGGTAAGAGTGGCGCTGTAATCTCAATCCCAAATATTGACTTCTCTAGTGATAGTTGAACGTGCGCTATTTAACTTTATTTAGATATCGCTTTTGGTCTTGTTTTCTTGTAATAATGTCTCAATTACAACACATTCTTTTAATGTTAATCGGCTATGCTTTTTTGCTTTCATACAACAAATTTAAGATTTTGATTTGTTGCGTTAAGTTATTGAATTCAAGCAAAACGTTTTTATTTGTACTTAACGGGGTTGTATATAATCTACTAAAATAAAAAGTAATTCCATTAAGTAAAGATATCAATCATAATTTTTCGATTGTTTGGTTTGTAAACGTTTTTTGATCCTTTATAGGTTTGATTTGTATCATTTTTGATTGCATCTTTACTATTTGTAAGACTTGTTTCGTTTTTGGTTGATTTAAATATTCATGACCTAAAAATATTAATCTAATAATAGCTAAAATCCCACCAAATAGTAAAACCACTCTTAAACAAAACTCGATCCTTTGCTTTTTTATTATTTTAGTAAAGCCACTATCTTGCAAAAATAAGTGGATAAGTTTTTTTTGAATGATAAAGATGCCTTCACTATTAATGAAAATAAATCCTAACTTAATCTGTTCTTTTCTAATTATAACAAGAAGATTTTCAAATTCTTCTTTAGGGATTACCTTTAAAATGGCGTTTCTTTTACGAACTATATGCGATTTCACTACTTTTTGTTTTTCGAATTTAGGGTTTATAAATTCCTTTAGCATTAAATCAATTTTTTTAGCTTGATTAAATGTCATATTAATTTCTTTTTCATTCATTTTTTTTATTCATATTAAATTGACATATAATAGGGGAAAAGCTGGCAATTATTTACCTATCATATAAATATGAGGCTTTCCTTTTATAATAATAAGACATCTTCTGCAATCCGCATCTGTTACTAATAATTAAATAGATCTTATAGGTGTGACCAAATAATCTTTTAGTTTAGAAAATAGTTGGTTTATATATCAATAAAATCATTCTTTCTAAGAATAATACAATTGATATCTTTTCGTTAATTAACAATAGCATTTTATTGTTAATTAATAATAAAATAATAAGAATAAAGATATTAAATATTTTGTAATTTTAAGCAGCAGTTTTAAAAAATAATTTAATATTATTTAAGGTTTCTTTAGATGTTTATTCTCTATATTTTAATTGTTATCCTTTTATTTCTTATTGTAATTTAAGCATTATTGAGCCTTTTTTTTGTTATAATTAAGTTTTTATTAAAATTAATATTTCTACCCTTTACATTATAAGTGCAAAATTTTTAGTCCATTTTATTCAAAAAAAAGTACTGTTCAAATGTCAAAAGAAATTTCAGTTTGTGGAGGGTGAATTTAGGTTTCAAAATATAATAGGGATATTACTAGTTTCATAAAATAAATAATGGATTTTGAATAAGTAGCATCCAACTTGTAAAATCATTTATTGGTTTATGGAATAAGGGATGACATTTTTTTTAAAAATACTTTCTTGGAGTATCTTTTGCTTAAAAATTGACTGTTAAAGTGTTAGAGAAATACGAATTATAAAAAGTTGATGGTACAATTCCACCTTCAGCAAGTAATCAATTAATAGGAGATTATTTTATGAATAAAAATAAGGCTCTGGCTTAAAAAAGTTTTTTGAGATATTATTCGCGGTAATCATTGGTTTATTTTAAATCCGAAGCGTCCTGATTTTCGTTCATTGAAAATCATAGATATTGCAACATTTTATATTTGATAGCCTCGTGTAAAATGTAGTTTTTTAATTATTGTTAGTTTAAAGCTGTAATTATTTTTACTTAGCCAAAAATATTACAATTAATTATATTGAAATCTAACCTTTTTTAAAGAGGTCTTAGCCATTAAAGTTTCCTTAATTGGATATTTAGTGCAAAGTTTATTAAAGTAGTGATATTATTTACATCTTCACTTTCTTACATATGATGAAAATCATACTAAAACATTAAGTTTTTTGTTTCACTTTCTCTAGGAATCATTTTTGGAAGAGTTGCAAATATTGCATAGTTGACGGAGATTAAATTAGTAAATAATATCATTATAACTAGGTAAATCAATTGAAAATCTGCACTTAATTGACTCATTACAGTTCCAAAGATGAATGGTGAAATTAAAGCGTTTATAGCTATTAAAATATTTGATTTTGTATCTATCACTTTATTCAATATATATTGATTTTAGACAATAATCTAAATAATGTTTCTACACCTCCTTGACACCTCCGTGTAATTTTTGTAAGTTTCTTTTTTAATTGTGTTTGGCGTCCCTAACGACATTTAATTCTTTCATTAAATACGTGTTTGTTGTCTTTTTTTTAATGGTTGTATTTTGCTTTCAAAGAAATTGCTGGAGCCTTAGGGTAGTATACCTATTACTGTCACTGTAAGCCTTAGGAAAAATTAGTTATTATTTCATTGATTTTACACTTATAACATCGTAGTTAACCCGTTTTGTTCTTATTAGAGAGCAAATATTAATCCAATTGTTTTCGTTTTTTCCAATTATTATTTGCTTTTTTAACTAAATCATCTGGAGATTCCTCTAACCAAGACTCTAGTGTATTTCTACCCCAAGAATTATAAAAAAGATATAGTTTTTCATTTCTAATTTCAAAAGTTTTAGGATTGACACTTACTTTTTCACCTATCGCACCCATTGCATACGCGCAGTATCCGCCATATTGAGGTACATATTTTGTTGGATTTGCATTAAATATATCTAAATTTTCTTGAGATGCAAATTGGTATTTTATTTCATTGTGTGTAGCTGCATACTTACGATTGCCTTCTTTAGCTGTATCGCTAAAATAGGAAACCACATCATAACCCTTAGCTATATATCCTTTTTGTATGTTATAATCTATTGTTTGAGCATTTAAAGAATATCCAAAAGTGACGAATAGTACTAATACTATTTTTTTCATAATTTAATAATTTGATAATTTGATAAATTTTTGTTTAATTCTATGATATCGCCCACATTAATTTTCATTGTATACAGACTTCTATTTTTTTTATAATGCTTTGCTAATATATTTTAGTTTGTCGGAATTAGTTAGATTTCCTTTCAAATCGGTTAGTAAATAATATTGAAAAATATTGTTATTGTCTGTTGTTGCTAAAACAAATGGACTGCTTCCAGACATAGGCGAAAAGACAAACTTCTATGAATTTTTTACTTTACCATTTTCATAAAGCCCGAATAACATTTTGGAGATATAACTACTTATTGTAATATCATTTGACTAATAATTTTTTTTGCAGGAGTTTTGGACTTTACTTTATTATAAAAAGTAACTTTTTTTCTTATTCGTAATTTGAATTAAAGTTTTTTCGTTGTATTAAATTAAGTTTATTTGGATGTTTTAAGTTGCTCTTTTTAGGTCTTTTAATTCATGCTGTAAGGACTCTAAAATAGTATTTTAGCTCGATTTTCCAAAACTTAAAAGTAAGATATTGTTCTTCTTGTTTTTTAAGAGCTCAACACGTAGACTTGGATAAGAATTTTTATGAAAAATACGACTGATTTTAAGAACACTCGTTAATTGAAAGGTGTTGTTTTTAAAATATTTTTATTTGACGCTAAAAAGCACAGCATCAATTAGTACTGCAAAGAAACGACTTAAATTAAAAGGTTTCAAAGTTTTTTGAGTGAGTTATTTAATTTATCTACTCTTAAGACAATAAACATAGGTTATATGAAAGAATTTAAAGGATAAATAATTAGCTTTAAAAAAGAATTACCCAATGACGATGCTTATAAAGTTTATTTAGTAAAAATTAAATATCAAAATGGTTTAATTGTAAAAAATATGGAGATATAAAGGGATAGGAAAAGTCAGTAATAGCAGCGGAATTAGGTAAAAAAAAATATCAAGTAAAAAGAGTTTATATAAAATCTATTTATGACTATTTCGCCAAATCATTAACTCCAATATTTGAAGAATATCTATGTAAAACAGCACATATAGTAACCGATAAATGGGGAGTATAACGACCACTAAAAAAAGTCTATGGTATTGTACAAAAGTTAAGTAATAATGTGAAAAACTTTAAAGAATTTCATATTGTTAGGATTCAATTAAAACCTTGGCTAAGAGAAATACCAACTCATATTTCCAAATGGCATGTGCAAGCTTATTTTGATGTGTTTTATTTTAGGATAAATCGATTGCAATTTAAACGAAGTATCTTTCATAGAACAATAAAAAGAATGGTTAATGCTAAGCCTATTTATCAAAAAAATATAAAACAGATCCCTAGTGTGTAACTCAATAAAATTAATTTTTAATGTGAAGTAAGAGGAGAAAAATTACAAACGATTAGCTCAAAGGTTTAAGTATACGTGATTTTTTAAATTCGCCAAGTGAATTTTATTTTTACTCCAATATCTTTTTTTGATGTTACAGAAATAACTCCATGATTTTTAGATATAATTTTTTTTACAATAGCAAGACCAATGCCTGTACTTTTAATATTTTCATTTATATTTAATTGACTAAACATTTTAAAAATTTTAGTGTGATATTTAGGATCAATTCCTGGACCATTATCACTCACAGAAAATAAATATTCATTTGGGAGCTTAGAAACAGAAATATTAATAATTGCGGTTTCTTTATCATTGTGGTTAATCGAGTTATTAATAAGGTTTTGAAAAACGTGATCTAATTCAATTTTGTTTGCATAAATTACAGTATCAGTTTCAAGTAAATTAATCGTATTTTTATTTTGGTGATCAACTACTGATTTAACGTCCCTTAATAAGTCATTTACACTAAACAACTCTTTGCGCTTATTTCCTTTGGCCACTTTAGAATATTCTAAAAGACCATTGATTAAACTATCCATTTTTGAAACGACATCTTTTAATAAACTTAAATGATTCTTAGTATCATTATCTAAAGTAGTTTTCAAATCTTCTTCGATAAAGGAAACTAAAGCATGCACTGAGACAAGAGGAGATTTCAAATCGTGAGAAACAATATGATTAAAATCATCTAATTCTGTGTTGTAATTCTCTAAAAGCTTTAAGTTCCCCTCAAGTTCTTGGTTTACTTTTAAAAGTTGTTTAGACTTTATAGAAATTTCCCTTTTCTGCTGAATTGCGAATTCTTTTGACCGTTCGAGTTCTTGAAATGAATTGGAGAATCGCATCATTAAAAGCATAGAGAGAAGTAAAAAAACAAAAATATAACCAAAATTCACATAGATCATCGCAACTCCACTTTCTCCTAAAAATAAAAATATATGAGCATAAAAAATAACTGAACCCAGTAACACACTTACTAACAATAAAATAGATTCAAGTCGTTTAGAAATAATGGCTTTTACGATTACAACGGTAACATAGATTAAATTAATAATCATTAATACTAAAAAAGGTAATAGTAATTTGGTGAAATGTGGAGCATTTAGAACAATAACGAGAAGTACAAGGACTGAAAAGCTATAAACTATAATTTTTGAATATGCTTTGTAAATAAAATTAGAGAAAATATTGTTAAAAAAAAGACTAGCTGAAATTCCTGCTGAGAATAATGAGAAATACTCAATTTTTGTCAATAAACCAAATCGAACAGATTCAAAAATTACTGTAAAAGGCGAATATCGATCGCTTAATGCCATATATGATAAAGAGATACAAAGAATAGCAAAGTAGAGAATGGCTTGGTCTTTATTCCAATATAATAAAAAGAAAAATAAAAAGAAAATTCCAATAAAACCTAAGCACCCAATA
>Ga0115005_10004852_pt1 | contig 10631 bp, 9 predicted proteins | sample ArcOceMetagenome_FD_87163 | JGI IMG/M metagenome (GOLD analysis project Ga0115005, IMG submission 87163) | Marine eukaryotic phytoplankton communities from Arctic Ocean - Arctic Ocean - Greenland ARC118M Metagenome | ecosystem: Environmental > Aquatic > Marine > Oceanic | place: Arctic Ocean...
CAAGATGAAGCATTCATATTTACAGGTGGAATAGAAAGAAATAATTTCATATTAGCAGCCAGTTTCGATGTAATAAACTCATCACTACAAATACCAGCAAATGGTCAAGGAGCGATAGAAATTGCTTTAATTTATGTGTTTGAGAAAATCTCCGATTCAACTCCGAAAAGTTTTGATAATAAAAGTGGCGATAGAGATGGCGATGGCGTTTTGAATGAGAAAGATAAATGTCCAGATATTGCCGGATTAATTCGTTTGGAAGGTTGCCCAGAAAATAATGCGAATAATCGGGATAGAGATGGTGATGGAATTGTGAATGAAAGAGATAAATGTCCAGATATTGCCGGGGTTTTCCGTTTGGAAGGTTGCCCAGAAAATGCACCAAATCAACCGATTACTAAGGATACAGATGGAGATGGTATTTTTGATGATATTGATCTTTGTCCGACCGTTCCTGGTTTGCCAAAACATCGTGGTTGCAATGACTATGACAAAGATGGAGTCTTTGATAATATAGATGTTTGCCCAAAAGTTTACGGCGACGAATCAAATTATGGTTGTCCGATAAACAATAGAAACTTAGATAGCGATAATGATGGCGTTTTGGATAAAGATGATAAATGTGTTTATCTAAGAGGAAAGCCAGAATTAAACGGTTGTCCGGATAGTGATGGAGATGGAATTTCAGATATCTTGGATGATTGTCCATTCTTGAAAGGACCAGCAAATAGTGGTTGTCCCGTAAAAAATTCAAGGAATGCAAGAAATTCAGGAAATTCAACTTCCGAAGTATCAATAGATGTCATAGAATTTGATTCCGATAAATCATTCATTCGTCCACAACATCTCGAGATGCTTAATCGTGTTGCTAATATTATGTTGCAGAATCCATCATACAATATTATGTTAGTTGGTCACACAGATGCATCGGGATCAATGACTTATAATTATCAATTAGGTCAACGCCGTTCAATGGCTATTCGAGATTATTTGATTCGTCAAGGTGTCTCCCCAAATCGTTTTCAAATTATCAGTTATGGAGAAACAATTCCAAAAGATTCTAATGTAAATGATAATGGTCGTCAGCGAAATCGTAGAACTGAAATTATTATCATGGATAATTATGAATTAAAACATGATACGAGAAATTAACACGAACTAATCACGAATCACTGAAAATAAAAAAATCCTGAGTTCCAATTATTGAAAGCTCAGGATTTATGGTTTTATAAACAATATCTTTATTATTTCGATTTTGTGCTTAATTTTCGGAGACAAACTATAAACGCTATTTTTTTTAAATATGCTGCTTTATATATTAATATATGTTACCCTAATTATTGTTACAACAATATATTATTAATTACCAAACTTCCATATATTATAGGAACAGATAGTTTGATGCCATCAACTATTTGCCAATTAGATAAAGCCGTTATTGTAAAAGCAGGAGAAGTTGTACATTTGTACTGTGAATTTATTTACGAAACAAGTTTGGACCATGCGAAGTTTTATATTAAATAATTTTGAGCATTATAAAAACTTACATAAACGTAGGTTGTTTGCAAAAGTGTAAAGATATTTTGGCACAAAGGTTTATACCGATTTCTCGGCATAAGCAAGGTCTGACCGTTCCCTTCATATCAAAAAAATTAATAAAATCATTAGTAATTACGACGATATAGACAATGTTAATTAGAACGAAAGCAGATTTAAAAGGTATTGCGGAAGCAGGAAAAGCAGTGGCAGTAACGCTAAGAAAAATGCGCGAATTCACAAAACCTGGTATTTCTACCAAAGAATTAGATGATTACGGGAAAGAGATTTTGGAATCTTTTGGAGCGGTTTCCGCACCATTCAAAGACTATAAGTTTCCGGGCTGTACGTGTATCAGCGTGAATTACGAAGTTTGTCATGGAATTCCGAAGGAAACGACCATTATCAAAGAAGGTGATTTAGTCAATATTGATGTTTCGGCCGCTTTGAATGGATATTATGGCGATAATGGTGGTTCATTTATCGTTGGTGAAGATTCACAGGAATTACAAAGGTTAGTGACGGCTTCACAAGAGATTTTAAATTTAGCGATTCCTCAAATCAAAAGTGGCGGAAGAATTTCTGACCTTGGCGGCTTCATTGAAAAGGAAGCAAAAAAACGCGGTTTTGAAGTTATTAGAAACCTTTGTGGACATGGCGTTGGCAAAAGTTTACACGAAGAGCCTTCTGAAATTCCTTGCTTTAGAGATAAAAATAATAAGTTACGGTTTCGTAAAAATACCGTTATTGCTTTAGAAACTTTCATTTCGACAAAAGCGAAAGAAGTAGCACAATTAGATGATAAATGGACCTATGTAACAAATGATAAAAGTTTCGTGGCTCAACACGAACATACCTTAATCGTTACGGACGGAAAACCTGTGATTTTGACGAAAGCAAATGGCATTTAGGAAAATTATGAATAATTTCTCCTTATAACATATCAAATCGTGTCGGTTTTTAAAAACCGACACGATTCCTAACGGTGAAAAATAACCCCTTTCAGCTCTTATCGTTAAAACCGAAAATCCATTGGTAAGTTTATCTGAACCTTTACATTTTGTCCATTGTGTTTTCCCGAAATCCATATTGGCATTCCTTCAAGCATTTTCAAAAAAGCAGCATCAAAATCTGGATGAATACTTTTAATAACTTTCGAATTTCGAATATTTCCTTCTTTATCAATAATCATTGAAACCACAATTTTATCTGATAAAATTTGGCTCATATCCATTCCTTTTGGCACTTTCACTTTCCTCAAAACATATAGCATCATTTCCCTATCACTACATTTCACCTTTTCTGAAATACTTTCCATATTCGCACATTCCGAAAACCTCGGCATTTCCGCCACAATTTTATATAACGTGTCATTCGTAATCGTATCAATCGAAATTGTATCATTTATAGCGATATAATTAGGAATAGAATCCGTCGAAACCTCAAAATGCGTATTTTGAAATTCCGTATTTCCGCCAAAAATTATTGATAAAAAAAGAAGAATATACATTTATTATAAATTATTGTTCAGAATAGGCGGCTTCAAAATCGCTACACCTTTGTACCTCTTATTTCGTAAAATCAAACAAAGTTGGTGGACTTTTCACTTCCGTCCACAAATCTGCAGCATCATGTCCATCGACTTTATTCAATCTATCAGACACGGGATATACACGCAATGTATTATCTTCCATCGGTTTCAACAATTCCAAAACAGCTTTTAATGATAAGTTAGATAGCCATTTTTGTTGCGTTTCAATAGTCGGAAGAATTACAGGCATTCTACCATGAATCCATTTCATTTCCTCGTTTGGCGTTGTCGTGATAATTGTAAAAGTTTGCCTCCCTTTCCATTCATCCCAAATCCCTGCAAAAACCATTAATTGCGATTCCTTCGATACGATTCGGTGTGGCATTTTTTTACGACCATAATTTTTCCATTCATAAAAACTATCTGCCAAAACCAAACATCGCTTTCTACGAATCGGTAAACGAAATGATGGTTTAGAGGAAATGCCCTCACTTCGAGCGTTAATCAAATTACTTCCAAAACCTTCACTATTTGCCCAGTGCGGCACTAATCCCCATTTTAACTGCTTCAATTCCTTTGGTGAATCGCTCATAATCACATACGCTTTTTGAGTCGGGTCGATATTATAACGTTTTTCTAAATCCGTCTTTATCGACAAGCCAAAATGCTTATTCAATTTTTCCTTCGATGTGGCAAATGAATATCTTCCGCACATATTTTTTACTAATTATTCAATTTTATATTCCAATATTTAGCCTTCTAAACGAGTATCAAGCCCACCCGTTCGTACAGCAGACTGGCACGGAACACTTTAAGTATCAAGTATCTATTCACAATTTGGATTAATTCCCAAAACGTATTTTGTTTTAATATCAATCAATTCCGCAGATTCTGACCCAGAAAAACCTCCAATGTCACCATTTGATAATTTTTCTTTGTACAAATTTGTCAACTGGCGAGCAACCGGCAAATACGACCAGTGCCATTTTTCTTCCTCATATCCGTGAGGGCGACTATTGCCTTTTGGCGAATAAACTTGGCAGAAACCATACGTCGAAGCATTGGCAGTCAGCCATTCATAGATTTTTTTGCCTTGACCTTTTTCAAAATAAGCATTGTTCAAATCATTCAAATCTATATCCGTTCCCCAATGATGACGAGAAGTTCCAGGCATCGAACTCCAGCGCAGAATTTTCATCGCTTTTTGCTTCGGCTCCATATTCGATGGCAACATTTTTCCGTCGACTTGTCGCTTTCCATTCCACTTTGCTTCCCAAATCGATTTTTGGTGATGAAAAGGACGAGTTGCCGAAATTACTCGTATTGAAATACCATCTTTCTTCGCAGACTCATACATTTTAATGAACTGCTGATAGGCATCCGTTCTCATTCTCATACCACTTTTCGACGCATATTTTGATGCAATCGCTGAAAAATCAAGGTGTGTATTTGGGTCAAATTTTCCCATCAAATAATCTCCATCAAACTCAGCGGACTTTTGAACTAAATCGTTTGAAGTCACGGCTTTTTCTTTTGGTATTTCCTCCATTTTATCAGCTATTTTCTTAGATTCTTCGACATTTAGCTTCTCAGTATTTCCCGCCTTGACTTCCGTCAATGCCGAATCGACTGTGGCCACACGATGCGGTTTCATTTCGGCACTTGTTACCGATTCTTCTAATTGATTAACCTGAGATTCATTAGATGAATTTTCCTCACACGACGTAATGCTTATTGCCAACAAAAATATTATAAAATATGATTTTTTCAATGTCGTTTTAATTTATAGATTCAAAATATTTTTTGTGATTTTAATACTCAAATTCCAATTTCTGCGTCGGATAATTAAACAAACATTCATCCTTAATCAACCTCGATACTTTTAATGACACATAACGTTCCCAACCTTCCTCATCATTAGTAATCATTTCTAAAACTGTCTTAGAAAAGATATGCAATATCTTTCGATCATAACCTTCCAAATCTGTAATTTGTTGACTATCAATTAAGTGTCTATATAAAAACGTAATGGCATCCGGAATAGGAAGATTTTTTGCCGTCATCAGTTCAGCCGTTCCCTCTTGCATAATCGGGTAAACGTAAACCTTGACATTTTTTCTAAATAATTCACCAAACGCAGCTAACAAACTTCCATCAGAATGACTATAATACTTTTCATTAATTAAATCTAATAAAACCCTCGCACCGACGACCAAACCTGTTTTATTCACTTTAAAATCGGCCAAATAATCAATCAATTTAGTGTACGCATCGCAGTTAGAAATCACAACCGTTTGCCCCATCGCACACAGAATATCTGCTCTATCTAAAAAATCTTTTTCATCTAATTCGCCATCATTCTTCAAATTCGATAACGTAATTTCCGTCAAAACTTTCGTTTTTCGAGGTTCGACATCTGATTCCGCTTTGAACTGTTTCGTCGATACTTTCAACATATCTTCATTCACCAAAGTCGCGGGACGGAAACTACCTCGAAGTACCAACACATTTTTACGATACAAAAATTCCGAAGCGTGAACAGGTTGCCCTTTTTTATCAAACATCGACACATCACAAAGTCCATGTTTTACCAAATATAACGGCAAAAGTCGATTATCCAATTGCTCAAAAGCAGGACCCGTCATTCGAACCATATCAACTTGAACACGACCTTTCAAACTATCTACCAATGATTTACAAAACGTTTCAGGATCATTATAATATCGAAACACCGCATAAACCAAATTCACACCCAAAACGCCAATCGCCTGCTGTTGCAAACCATTAGAATTATCCAATAATTTCACGTGAAGCACGACATCATTAGAATCCCCATTCGGTTCTACTTGAAACCGAATTCCTAACCAACCATCGCCTTTAATCGTTTTGTGATAATTAATTGCAGCAACTGTATCTGCGAAAGCAAAAAACGTCGTATCAGGACGTTCATCCGTCAAACGTTCCTCTAATAATTCATATTCATGATTCAACATTTTATAAAGTCGAGCTTCACAAACGTAGCGACCAGTAGGTTCAGAACCATAAATTTCGTCACTATATACCTTATCGTAAGCCGACATTGTTTTCGCAATCGTCCCTGCCGCAGCACCAGCTTGAAAAAAGTGACGAGCGACTTCTTGTCCCGCACCGATTTCCGCAAAGGTGCCATAAACGCGATCATCCAAATTAATTTCCAGTGCTTTTTGTTCCGGTTCTAATGCTAAGTGCTTCATACTAAAACTAATATATTTTTGAGTTGAAAGGATTTCAAAATTTTATAATAATGGTTAATTCTATTTCTACAAAAGTAAGGATTTTTAAGGATGAAACGAATTGATTTAAGTCATCACTTTCTCCAATTATCAATTGTCAATTGTCAATTATCAATTATAACCGCAGAAACCTCAATCTCCACCAATAATCTATCATCAATCAGGCGACTCACCTCCACCATTGTTGCCGCAGGTTTTATTGTTTTAAAAAATGCACCGTGTGCTTTTCCAATCGCTTCCCACTGTGAAATATCTGTCACAAAGATTCGAGTTCGAATCACATCAGACATCGACGCACCGGCTTCTTCCAATGCCGATTTTATTTTATTAAAAATAAATATCGTTTGAGCGTAAGCATCATTTTCGCCAATGATTTGGTCGCCATCCATAGCCGTTGTTCCCGCAACTTCGATGATATTACCAATTCGTACCGCACGAGAATAACCCACAATATCTTCCCATTTTGCTCCAGATGAAATATTTTTTCGCATTATATTTTTAATATTTGAATACTAATTTTCACAAATTACATTGTTTTTAATTAGAAAAAACTTGTAAGATTAGTGAGAATTAGTGTCCTGAAATTTAAATATTTCCAACTTATCCTGACCAATTATTTTCGTTTCAATCGGTTCATTTTTCGGTAAATTCGGAGCAGCAATTCCATCTTCTAAATAACAATTACCGGTAAAAACTCTGGCTTCGTCCCAAAGTCCTTTTTCAATAAAACTATTCAATAAAGTCGCTCCACCTTCCACGATTAGCGAATTAATTTTTAAATCAAATAACGCTTTTAACATCAATTCAATAGCTGAATTTTTAAAAACTTTCGTTTCTGCTTTATCGTCAAAAAGATTCAAATTCAGATTTAATTTTCCTTTCGTATCAATCACCAAACGCAATGGGTTTTTCCCATACCAAAGTCGATTCGTCAAACTCGGATTATCAATCGCAGCCGTATTCGTTCCGACCAAAATCGAACCTTCCTCATTTCGCCACTTATGAACTAATCGCTTTGATTGTGAACCAGTTATCCAAACTTGTTTATTTAGTTTACCAATAAAACCATCCTTACTTTTTGCATATTTCAATATAATATAAGGACGTTTTTTAGTAAAAAAAGTCATGAACCGTTTCGCCACTTCCCAACAATCTTTTTCCAAAATACCGACTGTTACCTCAACGCCATTTTGTTTCAGTTTTTCAATACTTTTTCCACCAACTTTAGGATTCGGATCTCTACAGCCAATAATTACTTTTGGGATTTTATTTTCCAAAATCAAATCCACACAAGGTGGCGTTTTTCCATAATGATGACAAGGTTCGAGCGTAACATAAATCGTAGATTTCGATAATAAATGACGTTCCGCTGCTTTCACTGAATTCACGGCATTTACCTCCGCGTGTGCAGTTCCATATAAGCGATGAAATCCCTCGCCAATAATCCTATCTTCATACACAATCACCGAACCGACACAAGGATTCGGAGCAGCTTTTCCTAGTCCCAAACTCGCCAACTGAATGGCTCGCCGCATATATTTTTCGTTCATAAAATTTAGATATAAAGGTGTTTTGGTCTATTGATTTAAAGGTCAGTCGAAACTGAATATTCGTAATATGTACTTTTTAATAAACTTGTTAGTCTACTAAAATCAAAGGCTTTTATAATTTTTCTATATGGAAAGATTTGAAAAAGTAATGATTCTTTATCACTATCAAGGAATATAGCTGTTAAGGCTCAAAAATTCAATAAATTCATAAGCGGTCTAACGTCTCTAATGTTTTTACAAATTTAAACTCTATTAGACAAAAAGGGTTCTAATTATAGAATTGATTTTAATTCAAAAAAAACATTTTTTCAATCAGAATTTTTCTGAGAACTCTTTTAGCTCTAAAAAATCTATGGTGAAATATAACGATACAATATGAAAAAAATACTCGCATTCGGAGCAAGCAACAGCAAAAACTCAATCAATAAAAAATTAGCACTTTTCGCTACTACTCAAATTGAAGATGTAGAAATCACCTTTTTAGATTTGAATGATTTTGAAATGCCGATTTACGGAATTGATAAGGAAAATGAAAATGGGATTCCTAAATTAGCACACGATATAAAAAATCATATTCGCAACGCTGATGGAATCTTAATTTCATTTGCAGAGCACAATGGAACTTACACGACCGCTTTCAAAAATATCTTGGATTGGCTTTCACGAATAGAACGCAGTGTATTCTTAGAAAAACCAATGTTTTTATTAGCAACTTCTCCAGGCGGAAGAGGTGCGTCAGGAGCTTTAGGTCAGGTTTCAAGTAGTTTTCCTTTTATGGGCGGAAAAATCGCAGCAACGTTTTCTTTACCATCGTTTGGACAGCATTTTTCGGAAGAAAAAGGAATTATAAATGAAGAATTACTGAATGATTTTCAAGGAAAATTAAGAGAATTTGTAAAAGCTGTTGAAGTGAATTTAGCAGTTGAAGCATAATAATCGTTAAGACATCATTGGAATATAAATTTTTAGGGCAATCTAAAATATAGAAAGCCGGTTATACCTACGAAGTTGGGTATGACCGGCTTTTTTGCATTTTTTTTTAACTTTTCAAAAGAAATATTGAGGTTTATTAAACGCCTAACTCACTCAAAGTTTCCGTTTCACTTCTCCAGATTGATCAATCAAAAATTGGTCATTTCCAAGACTAACAACCGCTTTCCCGTATTCAAAAGCTTCTGCACGTTCATATTTAAAATCAATGATTAATTCATTATATTTATTGATATAACCGTATTTTTTACCTTTCTTGACAACAAATAAACCTTCAGAATAATTTTTAATTAAATCATATTTAAAAGGAATGATGACCTTATTATAAATATTCACCCCGCCAAATTTTCCATCTTTTTCCACAATAAAGAAACCCTCAGAATTCGCAGGTAAACGTCCCATATAACCCGTCGCATTATTATATTCGCAAGGAATTACCAATTTTCCACTATAATCCACATACCCATAACGACCTTTATCTCGAACGACTGCGAAGCCATTAGAAAAATTCGGGCGAACATATTCATTATCAAAAGAAAACTTTGTCATTGACTTGCCTTCTTTATTGATAAATCCCCACTTTCCATTCTTTTTCACACCAATTAATCCATACTGAAATTCCATTCCAACATCTTCATATCTAAAGGGAATTACCGTTCTATTTTCGTTATTAATAAACCCCCAACTTTCTCCTTTTTTTACAATACCCAAACCATTTTTGAAATCGTGCGCATATTCGTAATCAAAAGGAATCACTTCCTTGAAAGCTTCATTTACATATCCGTATTTTCCATCTCTTTTGGCATAAGCCATTCCATTATGAAAAGCACCTAATTTATCATATTTGAATCCAATCTTAATTCGTCCACGATTATTCAAAGCACCCCATTTTCCACCAATACGAACGATACAAGTATTCTTTTTGTAATCTAAAGCTTGTTCGTAATTAAACTTAATGATTACCTTGTTTTGTTGGTCGATATAACCATAACGTCCATTTTTACGAACATAAGCGATACCATTATTAAACTCTCCAATTTCATCATACTCAAAAGGAATCACAACATCTGTATCCCGACTAATAATCCCCCATTTTCCACCTTTCACCACTCGTGCTTGCCCCTCTTTAAAACGTAATGCTTTATCATAAAAAGCAGGAATCACGATCCGACCTTCTACGTTCATATAACCGAATTTATTACCAGTCAACACAGGACAGACACCTTCATAGAACGAGCCGATTCCATCATACATTAATGAAATCACCACTTCGCCTCTATCGTTGATAGCACCGAATTTCCCATCTTTTACAACCGTGGCCAAACCACTTCGAAAAGGATTGATTTCATCATACTCCAACGGAACCGCTTCTAAGCCTTTTTTATTAATCATTCCCCATTTTCCATTCCGAACCACAATCGCCAAACCTTGGTCAAAAGAAAATATTTTATCATACACATAGAGCACGATTTGTTTGCCTTCCGCATTCAAGACTCCCCAACGTCTACCTTTACGAACACAAACCAAATCTTCCGAAAAGCTCGTCACTTCATCGTAAATCATTGGAATCTTCAACTCTGTTGTTCTATCAATAAAACCCCAACGAGTTTTATTACTCACGGCGGCTAAATTATCTTCAAACGCCCAGACCTCCGTATATTTTTTCTGTGCTTTGGCGAGTGCTTCCTTCGTGCTGTATTTTTTCGTATTTGCTTTCCCTCGTCCAGTCAGTCCCGAAGAACTGCAAGAAGA
>Ga0115005_10004855_pt1 | contig 10626 bp, 7 predicted proteins | sample ArcOceMetagenome_FD_87163 | JGI IMG/M metagenome (GOLD analysis project Ga0115005, IMG submission 87163) | Marine eukaryotic phytoplankton communities from Arctic Ocean - Arctic Ocean - Greenland ARC118M Metagenome | ecosystem: Environmental > Aquatic > Marine > Oceanic | place: Arctic Ocean...
CCCAAACCGTTAGTGATCTTGCCCAAACCGTTATGATCTTGCCCAAACCGTTATGATCTTGCCCAAACCGTTAGCTGGAACCTTTTCTATTCTGAGCATTCCCCGCCGGCACGGCAGGGGGGTTATTTACAGTAACCTGTGTGTGGTGGCCCGGCCAACAAGCAAACAAAGCACATCAAGCACAAGAAGAAGGCACAAGAAGTACTTGTACTGTATCATACCACAGTGTGTTATCATACGTGCTTGCTTGCCTGTGCAGACTACAGTACACTACAGTACAGGAATGAACACACAATTGGTATCTAGCTAGCTTTCGTTTCACCCGCCAAATTCAAATGCACCGACATGAAAATCTCAGCTTCATTTGCTAGACTGATTTCACTACACGTACTCGTACTCGTAGCTTTCATCCTTCCTAATAACTTCACCTATTCATTCAATGGCAATGGTGATTTAATTCGTCAGAATTATTTTCGCTTACGTGTACACGTACGTGTGCCCAAGATCCACCATACCAAGATTCCTGGTACACGTACACGTGCAAGTACGAGAATAAATTTACAGAGCGGTCTTGACGATTCACCTCCATCGGAAAAAACAATAAATTCACTGCAACGCACGCTTCAATATCAAACATTATCTCGCATCATAATACCATCGATAGGAATCGCATCAGCAGCCTACCTATCATTCTCTCCCATCACCAGAAGCCTCGCCACTGCCATACACGATGCATTCGATGGAGCCAACACAGGCTACGGATACGAAACGCTCAATCTCATCCTTACTGATAACTCCAATCAGTTTATACAGAATGCGCATAATCTCCTCGCACTAATTTTCACGTTTCTGACTGGAAACACGCTCTTTTTTATGTACAGGCAACAGGAAACTCTGTACTATGCTCTATTTGAGGAAATCAGTGCTTTGACGAGTTTACTCGAGCAATCTGCGTTATTATCAGAGGGGAGGGGCATGTATAGGATACTGCTTGATTATATTTCCAATTATATTGAGAACGACCTGAAGCTCGTCACGGATTATAAAACCATTCAAGGACAGGATAAAAGCTCTAGTATTGTCTCCTACTTGCTCGATGAGATGGATTTGCCGAGGGAAGATTTACCAGCACTCCTTTTAAGTCGAAGGCCCAAAGATGATCCTTTGGAAGCTATCTTGTATGTCACTAGTGTCGGAGAACCAAGTGCGATATATGGGACGGTGAGGGAATTGCGTCAGGCACGGGCAAAGAGGTTGGGTGCGCTGCAACGAAAGATGCCAGAGGTTAACATGTATCTACTATACACATTGGGATTCTCTGTGTGGATCAGTTTTCCAATTGTGGCTACTGGAGCGCAGACTGTTGGAGGTGAAGCCTTACTGGATGTATTTCGTACACAGTTGAGTATTGGTATTTTTGCAATGTGTGGTCTTCTCGGCATAATTAATGAATTGAAGAGGCCCGAGATCGCAAGTGCTTATAATGTAGATTATTCACTGCTTTGGATCTTGATTGATGGCATAGAGAAAGACTTGCATTCAAGGATGGAGAAATGTCAAGAGATAAATTCCGTGACTGAAGTTCTTCCAGCTACGAGTACACGTACAATTACTGGTCAAAGTGGTTCCGTAAAGAAGATGCCCAAGCTCCTCAGAAAATTCAGAGAACGATATCGGAAGTGGCGCGCCCTTCGAATAAATAATGATTAATTCACTCAGCATAGCAGTACTGTACTCGACTTTAAAATTACTAAGCACTAGTAGTGCAATTCTAAGGTCAGATGATTGCAGTAACTGAGAAGTATTGATCCGAGCAAACGTGTGTAGTACACTACTATTTATAAAATGACATGTGTACGTGTACTTTTGTTGATCTCCTCTTGCTGCATGTCGACATGGGGCAAACACTGTGATGATTTTGTATTCTGGTATGTTACGTGATACCCATTACATGTAGCAACCTTTAGTTTTTGGATCAATTCTTTCAGTTCTTGGTGTGTTCCGGTTTGAACTTGGATTGTTCATACCTCCAATCCAATACTGAATGTCAACATGTTCTGTCTTTTGCCAATAGGCAGCGAGGCTATCAATTAGGATAATCTCTGGATTAATTCCATGCACCTTGAAGAAATCTATACAACACTGTAGATGATTTTGTTAATGTTAAAATATGTATTACTACTGCTGTAGCCTTGCTTTACAGTCCCCAAATTTGATCAGTCAAGGCAACGAGAGTAGCCAGATGTTTGACCAAGTTATCACTATTCCATATATCCATCTCACCAACCCCAAGTGTCAAGGGCAAAACCTCATTGCTGTATCTCTGTTTCTTTCCACTAAAGGGCGCTTTAGCTTCTCTGGCTGTAGCCTTATTTGCAACTATTGCAAGATTACCAAGTCTGTTCACCCACTTGTTACGTTCATCAATGTCCGGCCAATCCTCACCCCACGCCTTCTTAGTTGCCTTTAGTGGAAGAATAGATTCCAAATAAGCCTCGCCAGTAAACTCTGGTTTGCCTTGCTGAGCAAGGACAAAGGCATTCAGACGTTTGAGCAAAACAATAGCAAGTTTCTTTCCAGAAGCGCTCGAACCGAACTCAGAAACCACAAGAGACTCGCGGAGAGATGATTTATCTTCTTGCGAAATGGCTTCAACCTTGGCGGCCTTCACATCAGGAGAAGAGATAGCATCAAGGAATGCAAATATCTTCTTCGACTTTTCAGCTGCACTAGGTTTCGTCAAGGCCATCCAAAGAGCTAGCTGTTCAACCTTGTGAAGATACTCATCGAGATCTGATAAATTCATCGCTTTATCTCCTTCTGAACCATTCGCCCTCAAGAGCAGCTCAAGAATAACAGTTTCGGTATCTTTAGTAGCCGGAATTTTTTTCGTCATTTCTCGCAAAAATCTTAGACGCATCGTGATCGAATTCCATTGCTTTGTGCCTTTGCTTCTGGCATAAAAGCCAAAGAGATTGAATGTTCCTTCCCTATATTGTCCTAATTTGAGACTAGCAGGTTCAACTTTCTTGATGAAGAATACGTTACCTTCGTGTTTATTTTCAATCACATCCTTTCTCAACCAACGTTCAAGAGAGTAAAGATGATCTCTCTTTCTTATCTTTTCTCTCAATTCGGCGGTAGCTCTCAACAAGCAGGCATCAGAAACTGTTTTGCGACCAACGGATGAATTATCGATATCCGAAATGGATGCCAGTGCGTCCCATTTATCAAACGTCTTGTAAATGTTCCTTTCCTCTGATATATACCTGTGAAAAGTTTGTTTGTGGATTAGATAGCAAGGAAGGACTGTGAGATATTCTGAAGGAAATTCTATTTCTTTCCCAATCAATAGCAATCTCGCAAAATTTGAAACTTACCTAAAACAAACAAGTCCCTTGAAATCATCAATAGGTTCATTGTCTTTTCCTTTCCCTTGAGACAATACCAAACTCCTAGCAATAGTAGAAGACTCGGGAACACAAACTAGCATATGCACATTTTCCACCAAGTAATCAAGGAACTTAACCCTCTCATCCTTCTCGATGGCACCAACGCGATCAGAAAGCAGGTTGAAATTATCAAAGATGCTCTTATTTGCCCTCGTCATCTTCTTCAAATTAATATTTTCTAAGTTCTTCATATCATTCTTCAAGATATGAGAAAGAACCACATTATCCCTCTTATTCAATTCAATTCGCACTAGATCAGCCTTACGAACCTTGGGAGGGTTCAACATATTCGCCAACTCCACAAAAGTATCATCCATATCATCATCCTTTTCAAACGAATCCCGTAGAGCTGCAAACAACAGACAGAGGGTAACAAGTCGCTGCTGTCCATCATGAACATCATACCGATTTCCAAGACCGTACAACTCCTTATCCCACTCCATCGGCACAACAACAATTTGACTAAGTTCATAATCCTGCATAGATGCATCCCCTGCGAGGAAACCATTGGATCCATCTAGTAAATCTTCGAAAAGCTCTTCGGCTTCCTTGACCGACCATTCGTAGGCACGAACATTGGTGGCTGTTGAAAATATATAATCGCGGGAATCGAAAATGGAACCGAGTGGGAGACGATTTGTAATGGATGCTGAGCCTTCTTTGGGTGGAGGGTAAAGTTGAGCAAAGAATGGTACATCTCCCAGTGCCATTGAAAGTTTTGTGTTTCTCCCATTGTTATTGTGGTCGGTATATAAATTACTAGTAGTGGATATGCTACTGGCAGAGTTCTCCGTGATGATTTTTGTTGGACTGGTTGTTGTGAATGCATGACTTTGGGACACCAGGAACACAAGGCCAAGGGTGACCGAAATCATGGATACCAATGAAGGCAATATTTGAAACATCAAGGTGATGTTTGTATTTACCACAAAGATAATAATATCCTCCTCTCGTGTAGTGTTATGAGAAAGATGGTATTCATACGGTACCAGTATGTACAACTACCGTAGACTTAACTTGAACTATCGATGAAAAAGATGATCGGTGATTTGACATCCTGATTTCGACCTTGAACCTTCAAGCACAATGCGTGCGAGTGGTGAATATGAGGTCCGAAATTATGGGTGAAACATAACCCCTCATAGCGCGCCCTCTTTCAGGCCGAATGTAGATGACGTGACCCCCTTTTGGAGAAAATCTTTCTTGACACTATGTATCTTTGAACTACTGTACCTGCATTCTGAATTCCAGGGTGATTCCAGTACATAATGACTATTACATCCTTGAGTTTGAAGAAGAGCATAAAGCAAGATCAATGTCCCTCATCAACCAAACAGCCTGGGTTGTCGGCGGAGTCGGTGTCATTGGCCGAGGAATGAATCGCACGTTCCTCCTTTCTCTTGAAGATTATTTGATCAAATTCAATGCAGACGAAGACAAGAATATCAACCACACATTTGAGAGTTTAATGGAAGTTTGTATGAGAAAATGATCACAACAAAAAAATTGAAATCGATAGGCAATCGGTCTTCGACAGGGTTACATTTTTTATTCCTTATAGAACTCACCCTACTAGCTAGTAGTGGTGTCTAGCACTAACTAACTGAACTTACAACCCAAGCATAGTAGGAAGAACGATTCTTTGACTTGTATTCAGTATGATCTTAATATTCCTCATTTAGTAAGCTTGTCGTGATTTCATTTTGCAACCGCTTTAAAATAACTGCGAAATCCTTGATTATTGCCTAGAACCACCACACGGAAGAAGTGCCGTTCTGCCATTCCTGGTGCCTGATGCTGCAATGTAACGATCGATAACAAAGCGAAAGTGATATTGTATGATCCTCTCTATGTCAAATAGCCGGTCAAAGTTTTTTTAAGTTGTTCTTTAAATTCAATCAAATTATTAGCCATCAATTTCAAATTATACACAGTTGTTATGCCGCAGGCGCGCCTCTTGGACAAACTAAGTCAATAGCGTACAAGCGTGTTGAGACGGCGACATCTTGTGGACTCAGAGAAGAAGATTGATAAATGCGCGCCGCTTCGTTAAAGGCTTCCATCATTAGTGCAGTTTGCCCTCTGGAAAGGTAGATATTGCCAATCTCTGTTAGAGTCTTTGCCACTGTGAGCGGATCATTCTCTTGCACAACCTTTCGTTCCAATTCCAGAGCATCCTTGTAATAAAATAAAGCTCTATCAAGGTCGTTGTGCCTTTTGAAAGTTTCCCCAAGTTTGAATAGGGTAATTGCCACATCTTTGTGCTCGTTTCCGAGAACTTTTTTCTCTATTCTCAATACTTCCGACAGACAACTGATTGCCTCGTTCAACGAACCCTGTTTCTGATTAATTAATGCGATGTTGTACATAGTGAATGCAACGTCCCTATGATCTCTCCCCAAAGTTGTCAATCTGATGCTTAGAGCTTCATTCAATAGGTCCATTGCTATAACCAGATTATTGATTCTGGAAAAAATGATGCCGATTGTTGTCAGGGTAGGTGCCACATCGATATGTTTGTCACCAAGATCGACCCTTCTCATGAGTAATGCTTCCTGGAGATATTTCAAGGCAGTGTCGGTGTCTCCCTTCTTATCATAAGTCAAACCAATCACATTCAGAGTCGTAGCAATCTCTGCATTTTGTGCGTCCTTTCCAAACTTCTTTTTTTGGATCTTGAGAACTGCTTTAAATACCTTGACCGCAGCACTCCATTGTTTGCGCTGCCGATGGATCTCTCCGAGATTACATAAGGACACAATTCCATTAGCATCATCATGATGGCCCTTCTCAATCTTGAAGCCTTTTGCATAGACCTCATAAGCCGCATCGTAATTTTCCATTACAAAGTGAAAGTTGCCAAGCCGATTCAAAATCATTGCAACTTCAGGATGGTCGTCACCCAAGGCATTCCTCCCAGCCTCCAAACTCTCCTCATACAACCTCAACGCTTCCTCCATTTCTCCACGCTCCTGATGAATCTCGGCAATACCACTCAATACCACTGCTACATCCCGATGATTCTTGGTGAAGCGCTTCACCGCCACAGACAAAAACTCTTTATAATATTTGAGCGCTTTGGAAAGTTCATGGATACTCGTATGATGATAGCTCTGACCAGCATTAAATGCTGTAGCAGCGTAGTCCAAACTATTTTTGGTGAGAGTATCCGCACGGATCCGCAGTGCTTTCTCGTAGCATTCGAGCGCACTCTTGAAATGTCCTTGCATTACATGTAAGCGGCCGATATTATTATATGTCGTGGCGACATCTTGATGGTTCGGTCCAAGGGTTTCAATCCGGATAACGAGTGATCTCTCGGAGTATTCTTTCGCATATTTGAGATATTCTTTGGATTTGCCAACACTGTCGATACTGCTGCAGGTAGATGCCATTAAATGATAGTACAATACGCTCAAACTATTGAAAGCGGCACCAATACTGTCGTGAACTTCTCCATACGTTGTTTTTGCATATTTGATTGCTCGCTTGTAGGAACTGATAGCCTCCTCATATTTCCCTTCGCGGTACTGAATTTGTGCTGTACTCTGTAGCGCAGCGATGTGAACACTATCGTATTGAATACTCATACCTTCACTCGTACCTTCACTTTCAACTTCACCTTCTCGTTCACTGGCGTCTGTCGCATATTGAAAACATCGTATGGCCATATCCCAAGTATTACAGCGAGCGTACATGTGCCCCTTGTTGTACCAAATCAGAGAATCAAGGATCATCTGGTCCGCATCACTGCAGCAGCCACCATTGATATTGATCTTCATGGGTTCGGAATAAGTGCACATGCCTTCATCAAAATCCAAGCGCTGATATATGTAAGAATTCGTGGGTACGAAATCGACGTCGGAAGAATTAGGAGGCTGATCCTGTCGATGTCTTGGTCGCACAAATGAATCTACCTTGCTCTTGCTATTGCTATTGCTCTTGCTATTATTCCTACGAGTATCGGCACATTTATGTCTGTAGTCCTGCAGCAGGTTGTGCGCGTCTTGAAACAATCGCATAGCGAGGTTATACTGCCGTGATTTGAATGCATCACAGGCTTGGTTTGTGCAGTTGATAATGCTTTTTGCAGGAAGCCCCCGGCTACGTGTAGCTGATCGCTGATGTGACCCAAGCGCGATAGTCGAGGGCGAGGATACTCGTAAGTGATCTTCGCTATCATCGTCTGCACTGTATTTGGAGATGGATCTTGGACTGCGTGTAGTCCGGGTCTTACGAGTACTACCGACGCAGCCCTTTGGGGTCTTTGTCAAAAGATTTCTTGAGGAACTACGTGTACGTGGAGTACGAGTATTCGCAGATCTAGAATAAGAACCATTATTCACCATACGTGCATCTGGAGACTCTTTTGAGTTGGCTTTGCTGCTCTGATTGACCGGTCCCATGGCATGGCCCTTTAATTCTTTTATATAGGTCTTCACCAAAGAGGAAGTGTGTATCCTAAATAGGTGGAGGATGCCTTCGCTTCGGATGCCTTCAGAGTTTTTACAAGGAACGGAAGAGCGCACTTTCACAAACTCTACCGCTGTGTCGTAGAATTTCAATTGCCTGAATGGCTCATGCAAAAAGCATGCAAACCAGGAAACTTCTTGAGACAAACACGAACGAAATAATTAGTCTTAAAAAATGAGATATCTATCCGTTCAAAACATTTGATTCACAGTGTTACATAGGATTCAGCCTTTTTAGTTCTCAAAATATTTTACACACGATCCAAAAAGCCTTGCTTCTTGTTTGACAAGGGTCATCGATCTGGTCATCGTCATCAATTTTCGCAGAAGACTACTTTACTGTAAGTCACGGAAGCAGTAAAATCAGGTGAGAGAGGAGTTTGCTGGGAGTGAGTGGTGGGGGGTGTGCTTTGCGTATTATGTATGTATGTGTATCATCCAGCAGCCAGCACGAGGTGCGCTAGAACTTTCATCGCCACTCGTACGACCGTAAAGTGTCAAGCACACACGAGCAAAGCGAAAAGGAAAGTCTACAAGTAATCTGCTCACTCGTTGTTGACGGAGTCGAGTCAGTCGAGTCACCTATTATTACGATGGGTGAAAAAAGTTGAACGTTGCATGATTAAAATAAATTTGCATCATAAAGCAGCGGACGAAAGAATCTTTCTTTAGTTTGTCACTTGCGATTGATAGATTATGACTACGTGGTGTATGCAATATGAATAGCAAGTCGCAGCTTTCCTGCTATTGATACTTGCTACTCGATGCTTTGATGATGTTTCGCTTCACTTCTTCGCAGTTTTTCTTCAGATCTTGCTTGTTTGTTTGTAAGAACTCTTTCAACGTCAGTAATAACGTTCATTGCACCCGGCACAACATTGAATCATGAGATTGCCATCCTCCCATTTCTGTGCGCGGAGCAGATAGTTGTATTTGCTGTGTGGTGAAATTCAGCCCCCGTCGAGAAGAAATCGAATGAAGAGATTGGACCAGATCTAGACGAGAAGGATGGTTTTCAATGTAGTCGTCTGTTCCAACCAATCATCTTCTATTTCAGTCTCAATCTATCATTGAACATTTAGTCTCATCGTACACGTAGCTTGAATACTCATAAAAAAGTATTATTGTCAGCTTTCGTCCCCAACTTATGCAACCTACGTGTGTAGGAAGGTAACGGCATAAAGATGCGATTCTCTTCCGTCACAACTCTTGTCGGCAATGAGATTGAAGGAAATTACAAATGGAGTAGTTCTGTCACTGGAGCAGGCGGTTGCGTGTATGGCATTCCTTATGATGCTCGACATGTGGGTAAATTCAATCCCATCGACATGTCCCTGACTCAAATGTGGGCAAGATTTTGTCTATGGTATAGTCAAGTGGTCGAGAGGTGTTCTAGCTAATAACGGCAGCATTTATTGTGTTTCTACTACTGAAGGGCCCGTTCAAATTCTAAAGATTAATACCATCAACGACACCACGGAAATCCTTGATGCACGAGGTATTTCAGAGCCACATCTGATAAGGAATTGGATCGCAAGAGCACTTGCTGTAGATGGCTGTATCTACTTCATGCTATACAATGCTCGTCGCATCATAAAATTAGACCCCGAGAATGATTCGGTATGCTTTTTTGGAGATGATTTTGGGCCGGAACGAAACAAATACAAGGCAACAGTCGCAGGTAGAGATGGATTTGTGTATGGTATCCCTAATGGTTCAAAACGCATCACCAGGTTCGATCCTGTCAGTCACAATACAAGCATTCTCGGGGACGAAGCTAGACGTGATTTTAAATGTATTATTATTATGTATTTGGAAGAGATGGATGTCTCTATTCCCTCAGTTACCAGCATGAGAAAGTGCTGAAGATCGATGTGGTAAACAACACATATTCTCTGGTTGGTAACATGCGTACTATTCCGACGTTCTTTACAACGACTATGGCGAGGCAATCCTCGGTAACGACGGCTACATATATTGGCCACCAATGACTGCCAGGCGTACGCTGAAGTTTGATACAGAGACTCAAACTATATCTCTTATAGGGGACAACTTTCAAACTGTATCTCGTGTAGGGGACAATTTTGGAGAATTGGAGCGGAAATGGCCAAACGGAGCTGTAGCGTCTGATGGAGCTGTCTACTGCCTCCCAGCTACCACATATCAAGTTCTTAGAATCGATCCATTTCAGGAGGAGTTTGCAACGAAACTGAAAGCAGATATGGAAGAGCACCCTGAGGTACTTGGTTTCCTCTTCGAAACAAACAAGTTTGGTAAAACCCTCTACGAGTCTGTAATCACAAAAGATAGAAAAGCCAAAGTCTTTCGAGTCATCGACAGCTGTATTCCTGCCAGTTTAGTATTGGGTGGTATCGAAATCGAAGCGTTCATAGTGGCTGCCTCGTGCAAGAATAATGACGTTGATGTGATTAATCATTTGTTGAGGAGGGATCTAGATCTATCGGCATTGGCAAGTTGGAGTATTGCCAATCCTCATTCATCGATAAATAGATAGAGACATTTATAACGAGATGGAAAGATTTGAACTGATCCTACCTGCACGAATGATACTTTGAAACGATGGTTGTTGAACAAATTGAAGCTACGTTACACAAGCTGTTACACATCCTCTCATTTTCAATTTAGAAATAAAGTAATGAGCTTTGATGTCAACATATTCAATCTTTATACTGTACGTGTAG
>Ga0115005_10004859_pt1 | contig 10624 bp, 6 predicted proteins | sample ArcOceMetagenome_FD_87163 | JGI IMG/M metagenome (GOLD analysis project Ga0115005, IMG submission 87163) | Marine eukaryotic phytoplankton communities from Arctic Ocean - Arctic Ocean - Greenland ARC118M Metagenome | ecosystem: Environmental > Aquatic > Marine > Oceanic | place: Arctic Ocean...
AATTGTGGAAAAGAAGCCTTTGGATAAGTCTGAGTTGTCAACTTTGAATCTTTACCAAGTTGTTGGAATGCAAATGTTTGGTCAAAGAATTTCTTGAGCTCTTCCGTTATCCATGCATTCAACGCAGCTGGATCGTCTTTGTCAGTTTTATCTCTATTCTTATTGTATCCATCCGAGAAACAATAAAATTCGCTAACCATTTTGGCATATGGATTACGCACAATAGTAAAGAGTTCTTTGTTGATATATGGGTTATAATTGGGGTCGTTGGTGGCTTCGGCTAAGATGGACGGTGGAGTCAGCCAGATATTATGGTAGGAATAACTTGTTTGTTCGTTCGGATGATCTGTACTACTTGTATTATTGTACCAAGTCATGTCTGGATCCATACAGCTCCCTTTTTGGATAAAATGGCATGCGCCCCAATTTATAGACGCTTGGGTAGAAGCTATAGCCTCGATTTCGGCACCTCCAGTATGTGAAATATGGACAAGTTCTAACGTGGACTTCTCGGAAAGCAGACGAGGGACTTTGCCATCTGCTCCGTTATGAACCGAGTTGAGGGTAGAGTAGATCACGTAGACGGATATAAATATCAGCAACCGCTGCCTGTTCCTATTGGGTTGATTAGACATTGTTGCAGATTGAGTTATAAGTGTTTTGGACTAGAAGGATGGAACCATCCACAATGCCAATTGAATTCACGCTCGAAGAAAATAACTCCGTTTTCCTCCCAATGACTTTTTCTTCCAAAAAGTGGCGCTGCGCGCGAATAATGACGTCATCATTCATCCTGAAACAAACATTGAAAAAAACACCAATCGTTGAAATCTGAAATCACTCACAAAAACCCACCAATCCCAACTCACTCATCACTCATCACAGTTTCTCATCACTCATCAATGAGGTACAATCTAAGATGAAAGCGATATTATATTTGATTTTTGCACTCATAGTACAGGCTTCCGCTTTCGTGACTCCCAAATCGCGTGGAACTAGAAGTGGTGCTCTTTCCAAATGTGCATCTACTTCGACGCCCACTGATCAAGAAGAGCATGTCGATATAGCGATCGTCGGAGCAGGAATAGGCGGTCTATGCGCTGGAGCAATCCTGAACACACTGTACAAAAAGAAAGTAGGAATTTATGAAAGCCACTATCTCCCCGGAGGCTGTGCACACGCATTTGATCATGTGGTGAATACCGAAAAGGGTAAAAAGACATTCACGTTTGATTCTGGTCCAACGATTGTGTTGGGATGTAGTAAGAAACCATATAATCCATTGAGACAGGTACTGAATGCTGTTGGATTGGGTGACGAGGTCAAATGGATTCCTTATGAAGCATGGGGTATGGTCGAGCGTCCCATGTCACAACAAGAATTACGATGGAAGGTAGAACTTGGACCTGCTTTGTTCGAAGAAGGGCCACTGTCACAATTTGGCGGAGAGGAAGCGAGAAAAGAGTTTCAGGAGTTAAGAGAGGAAACAAAGGACTTGGTCAGTGGGGCTATTGGAATTCCTGCAATGGCAATGCGAGCTGGGAAATCTGCTTTGATACCTCTGCTCCGTTATTTGCCAGCTCTCATTGGCCTGATTCAGCAGGGAGAAGAAGTGACACAGGGGACTTTCGGTCAATACATGGACGGGCCAAAATTTGTGGTGAAAAATCAGTGGTTGAGAGATTGGCTTGATGCACTTGCATTCAGTCTCTCTGGACTCCCAGCATCACGGACAGCTGCTGCCGCAATGGCATATGTGTTGTACGATATGCATCGTACAGGGGCCGCCCTGGATTACCCAACGGGAGGATTGGGAGCAGTGATTGATGCTCTCGTCAAAGGTGTAGAACAGGGGAGTGCAAACTCCAAAGTACATCTTAGACAACATGTTGAGAGCATTGATACCACTGCCGATGGAAGTTCCATCACAGGACTTACCCTGAAGAGTGGCAAGAAGATCATAGCAAAGGAAGGGGTCATTTGCAATGCTCCCGTGTGGTCCTTGAATAATTTGATTAAAAACAAAGAAGCCAAGCGGTTGCTCAATAATGATGCCAAACCAATAGAAAGAGAACCACGCCAAACTTGGACACCTTCAAATGCTGGTCAACGAAATAATATCGCCCATGAGCGTCCAGACGCGAATGCCGATGACGATGATTCACTTCTGGCAAAATGTGATTCAGCTGAAATGACTGGCTCGTTTCTACACCTGCACGTTGCCCTTGATGCAGAAAATCTTGATCTAGAATCATTGGAGGCGCACTACACAGTCATGGACAGAGGCTTGTCTGGAGAATCTGATGGCATTGATGGTCCGTGTGGCGAATTGAATATGATCGCCGTTTCGAATCCATGCCGACTTGACAGCACCTTAGCTCCTGAAGGGTACATCATCGTTCATGCATATGGGGCTGGGAACGAACCATACTTCCTCTGGGAAGGGATGGACCGAAAGTCGGAGGAATATAGAAAACTAAAGGACGAACGAGCTGAAGTTCTGTGGAAAGCAATCGAATCAATTATACCAGATGCTCGGGAGCGCACAGTTACGTCGTTGGTTGGCTCACCAATCACGCACGAACGATTTCTGAGGAGACCAAGAGGAACGGTGCGTGGTTTCATCTCGTGATTAGCATTTGTATTATGTTCAATCGGATTACAAACTACAACTGTTGTGCTTATTTACTAACGACATTGTCTTTATTATGTGGCAGTATGGATCGTCAACAGAGGATTATCTAAAGGATGGATCCACACCAATTAAGGGACTGACGCTGTGTGGTGATGGAGTATTTCCAGGCATTGGAGTTCCTGCGGTAGCTCTTTCTGGAGCAAGTGCTGCGAATTCAATGATAAGTCCGTGGGAGCAATGGACGTGTTTAGATTACTTGAAGTCAAAAGGTGTCTTATAACTTTCTTAACTCTTTGAAACGGTATCGGGATGGACAGATTTTGCTTTAATCAGTCCTTTTTGAGTGGTGTCTATAGTATTCACCAAACTTCCACTTGCGAAGCGTTGGTCAGGCTGTGATAAAATAACAATGGCCAAAACACCAGTACGAGTAAGAATGTCTTTCCAGGTAATTTTTATGAAATGTCTTTGACGTACACGTACCTCATACATTCTCTCATCGCTAACAAAACAGTGCAGAATTGTAGCTATGGTCATTGCAAACACTTGATTAAACATCTCCGCTGTTGCTAGCGACGTCGCAAACATCAGGATTGTGATGAAGTAGAGTCCCTTGAGATCTTCATCATAATAATACTCGAGATAGATGTAACCCAGCAAAGTGGACGCTGTAACAATGAAAGCCTTCAGAATGAAAAGGACGAGAGAACTGACCACAGAAACTGCCGATATCCTCACCACATTCTCAACAATTAGAGTAAAGGCATTTTTCGCGGCGACACAAAAAGGATCACCATGCATGGCAATCTGAATATAGGCATTCTTTGACACAAATTTAATGCACTTGTCGACGCAACAAAGACAGCACTGAATTGACATAAGAATCATCTTTGCTGTTCTATTCTGTACCTTTGATGTCTTTTTCTGGATGTACATTAAAATTGCTTTCGCAGTCTTCACAACGGCGATAATAAGGGATCCAAAAGCGATCGAACCGAGGTGATAAAAAGAAAGGCCAATGGCTCCGAAGAGGGTTGTGTTTGAGATTGTGTTTTTGTTTCGAGAAAAATACCACATTGAAATAGTTAAGGCAACAGTGACTTCTCCCACGGCCACGATGAATTGAGAGGTCCAAAAGAAACTGAAAAGCATAAAAAAACCAGCATATTTTGTCTGGTTTGTGTACTCAAAAGCTTTGTATGGAAAGCAACCATCGGAGCAATACATGATGCTATCACTGTCATTGTTCTCAATCGCACCTTCAGTTTGAATGTTTGGACACCAACATTTCGTTTCAATATTTCCAGAGGACGCAAGATAAACCATGAAAAAGCTCCATGCAACAAAATAGGCAACGAACCCAAAAACCTGCAGTAAAGGATAAAGAACAATCAACGGAATCGTGCTGATCGCTGTAGATGCTTCTCGCACACACGCTGTAGCTAACATTATTCTTTTTCGAATTGCACAAACTGTAATAAACCATATTCCAGCGGAACTATACGAAACAATTGAAAGCCACAAAAGTGCACTTATTTCTCTAGGTTCCCTTGCTCCTTCTTTCTCCCATCGCAGAGATGTCTCCTGCAACAAATACCCACCAAAACATAGGGCTCCACTTATACCAAGGATTAGAGTCCAGATCATAATTGGAAGAATAGCATGCAACCTCATGAGCATTAAGAACAAAAAACCAAGAAGGACTGAGCAGCCCACTCCAAAAGCTAGTATGATAAATTTCGTCATGTATAAATCTGTCATGGCATCATCAAAGCTCAAAAACGAAGCATTGAAACTCGATGTGCTAGTAATGTTGCTATCGTAATCAATCTTGAGCTCATCTGAGATAATGTCGCCCATCACCATTGGTGTGCAATAACCGAGATATGACCCTGACTTAACAAATGGAAAGCAATCTTTCCTTGTTGAGTGGAACAAATACAGTGAATTTCTTGTAACGTTTGATTGCAAAGTCTTTAGCTGTTCCTCTATTAAAAACTCAATCTCATATTTGCAATGAAACTTGACAAAGTTTCTTTCAGTAGGGCAAGCTTCCACGCAAACTGAAACTCCAGGCGTAATAACGTATGACATTGGAAGATCAAGAATGCTTTTTCCAGCAGCAGTGGTCACATTTGTTTTGCCACACATATTTCCTTTAGGTACACGTACGGTAAAATCAAAAAATCCATGGAGGGTGTTATCATTTACAGGCATGGTCCTTGAAAAGATAGCGACGAGGCAAACAGAAAGCTTACCTTTATAGTCAAGTCCATTAGTCAACTTCGATAAATCTCCCTTTTTTAGGTGAGGAGAGCTAATCACTCCCGTCACTGAAAGCCCAATGAAAACCATCACAATCCAACTACATACGAGAAGTAACTGCACCACCACGTATGAATTGAGGAGAGGATGAAGCAAAAAAGTGAGAATTTCTTGTTGGGTAAAGTAGTTCCTGGTAAATATGAATTTCAAATTATGGAATGTATTACGTACGAGAAAGATGACATCAGTACATCGACGTTTCCGTCCAACTGGTCCATCTCGCCATGATAAAGATGCACTAGAACCTTCTTTTTTGTTTGTTTCCAGCATTAATAAAATCTTCTCAAACGTTTGGGCATCAAGATCGAAGTTTCAAAATGTTGCGGGTTGATTTTTTGAAAAAAAACTAAAGACTTTGGCGGGAATGATCATTTTTCAAATGCCCTGTCCAGCTAAATTCTTCAGGTCATGGATTGATGGACCAACAAATCATTCATCTCATGATCTCCACCTCATCCTCAACTAATCAACATCATCTTCAATCCTGGATTACTGTACCCAGTTATCGGATATCCTCGTGTCATTCTTATTTCATTTCATTTTCGTCATAAATAAAACAGTCAGGAGTTGGACAGTATTGAATAAGCTGCACCTACCCAACACAACGCCATAAAACAAGTGAAATGATGTGTTTGTCATCATCCGCCACCAGACGTTCAACATTCGTGAGGATAAACATTCAAGAACTCTACAGTCTAAAGCATCAATAGTATTCTGTATGTTTAGCTGCCTGGTAAGTAACATCATTCCATATCTTTTGAGGAACATTCACGAACAGATTCAACTCAAATCGTTATCGAATCTTTATTTGAAGTTATTAATAATGAAATAGAATGTACAGGGAAGTATATTATGTACATACATATTAATATTGTTGTACAGAACAGGTTGGTGTCTCGTAATATCACAGCGAGCCGGTTTTGGGAAATGAAGTGATCCCAGTGAAAGTCTACATCATTTCGAAATTTCTTTTGGTCCCACCAAAGGACGGAGTAACTGTATTCGAGCGTGCTTTCAAGGTCCTTTCGTCGAGGGAACCTCTTGATGCCTTCGGATTCACGTCAAGAGGGGTCAATGTGATTGGCGATGGCGACACATCTTTAGCCCCACCAATATCAATGCCCGTAGGAGCTAGTTTGACCATTTTCTTCTCATTGTACAAACCCACTTTATGAGCTGCATTTGTGTAGTATTTACGGGTAATCTTGAATGTCAAGTTCGAAAGAGTGTTTTTGCAGGCGGTCTTGCATTCTTCGGGGGCATTGTGGCAGATAGTAAGGTGCTTTTGGAGCGCTCTGCACTTGTCGCGAATTTCTTCTACACTGGTCAGAACTTTGAAAGCGAATGGATCTGAAAGACCTTTGCACAAGCGACTTTTAGAACAATGCAAGCATCGTAGCCCGGCTTGACCAGTAACAAACTCACTGACAGAAGATATGTTATTTCCGTCCAAAGTCAAGTAGTCACGCAAATTCTTGGAATAAGATTTCATGGCGTCGATATCGTCAGTCGTTAAGCAGAATATTTCTATGTTTTGACGAAGAATGCATTCATCTGCTTCTAACCAGTCCAAATCTTCATTAAGACCGAGACAGGTACGAGGAGAATCGCTATCCAAATCAGCAGCCTGCTCACGACGCCCCCCAGATATTAATTTATCTGTGGGAGAATCATCATGAAGACCGCTCTCTTTTTTATCAGCAGACAACGATGGCAAAGGAGGTGCGGCAGAATTACCATGACGAACGATCTCCTTTTCTCTAGCAGACAATGATGGCATAGGAGGCGGTGGTGAAGAACCTGCGAGATTTGATTTGTTTCCATGATGAAGGCGATTAAACATCCTTCTGAAGAAAATGATCTGACCTCCCCTCGGCAACTTCTTCATGTGACTAGGATGGAATGTCTTTAAATGTGCCAACCTTTCTTTGATCTCATCTGGACAATACGTGCACTTGAGTAGATGCTTCGAGAGCTCTGTCGAATTATTTTTGAAGCGGTCTGGACACGACCAAAAGAACTTGCGGGCACCCTTCATACCAACACAGTGCGTACACCTGAGGCCAGCGAACCCAAGAGGAAATTTATACTTCATCTTTTTATTATCTCTTCGGTCCAAATGACAAGCCTCTAATTGTTCCATTACAAATGCTGTAAACGGAGTGAGAAGATCCTTGTCTAGTTCATGAACAAGATTGAAAGAATCAGAGCTGTTTCCTGACGTTCCAATATCAGAGCATAAACTATTGGCATTTTGATCAAGCACAAAGTCGCTGGAAAGGTCAGGGTCACCTTTTGCCTCTGAATAATCACGTTGTAAGATTTCATCATTAGAAAGGACAGGATCGCACTTTGCCTCTGAATAATCATGTGATACAGTATTGGAAAGGACATGATCGCATTTCACCTTTGAATAATCATGTAAGACAGCAGCATTGGAAAGGACAGGATCGCATTTGACTCCCTGGTACAGGGAATTTGAGGTAATACTCCTTGGTTTCAGATTCGAACTTGCAGACAAGTTCTCACGATGGCACTCCCAATCATGCCATCCAGTGTAAGCCGTGGGAGGAGGTCCATTCCCTTTCCAGATTCCACTTGGCGTTTCGTTGCAATTCGCCAGACAGAGAATGCAGCGCCATACGCCACGTTGCACCGGGACAAAATGTTTAATTGCCGATCTATTTTCTTTCTGTACACAACTTCCCTTCGATTCTACACTTGGCCTTTCTTTCTTGATTGGCATGAGCATTGGGTGTTTATGACTCTCGACTTTGATTTTATGCCTCAAAGTAGGCGGAGATGTTTCGCGGAGTTTCTCTTCAAAGGTCAGGGGTTTTGCTTCTCGAGCAATGCAGTTGTTTCCAGATTTGCCGTTTGCCACGGAGAGACCTGATCTTGGGGGGTATCTATTTTGAACTCCTACACGGGCGCATAGGTCTGAACAGAAGTTTTCGAGTCCATGCATACGATCACCATGGCTTGAAGCATTAATGGTGCTGAACTGGATCATTTTTGTCCTCAAATGATCTGGCGTATTGGTGCATGATGTAAAATGACGACTTGCCATGTATCTGATACTAGCCGCGATACTACTAATACCACCTTTTGAAGATTTGTGTAGAACGAAGCCAATCAGATCACAATGTAAAAAAATCGAGTCTATTTGACGCCTGAGAATTTAGAACATCGCTAGTTAACTTACCTGGAAAGACGGTGGAATACTCGGCTCTAGCAAACGGGCTCTTTTCACAATGGATACAACGAAGGCCAACCTTGTCGATGTTCAGCGATCCCGAACTTTTTCTATCACCCCCCTCCGAAGTCCTGAACATCTCAACATTCTGACAAACAAGAACATCGAGATCCAGAATTTTATCCGTGGATGCTTCTGCGTGCGACATCAAAGGTGATATCTTCCATGCATCTATACCAGTAGGCATCTTTTTTAGCCTCTTTGGTGACGTGAACGTCCGTATGGGGGACACTGGAGGCTCTCGAGACAGTGTCACCTCTCTTGGAGGAACTAGATGACGACATGTACGCAGCGCAGACACCACAACACTTTCGTCTTGATGATTCAAGAGTTGCATCAAACGTCTCTTAGTTCCAAGATCCAACAATAGTTGAACTATTTGCGAGCAATTATCCATTAATCGGGACAATATTTTGCAGGATTCAACAATGATACTCGATTCTCTCTCGCTATTGAGCATCTCAATGATGCGAGGAAGGAAAGGTGTTATCAAATCAACGGTAGGGCGGATTTCATGGTCAAAGAATGCGGAGATTGCTTTTAGCAGATTATTAAGGGAAACATCGCTAGAAGCATTATCAACACTTCGCAAACTGCACGTAATGAAAATGTGTGAGAAATCATCCATAATTTTGGGTGTAAAGTTTCAAGTTATTGCATGTGTACGTGTACTCACAGTTTGCTCAAGCCACCCATCTGGATAACGTGGTCTCTCAGCTGTGAAGAGAAGCTGATAATTGCACTTAAGCATTTCACACATTCGTCCCGCACACTCTGCTTCGAGCACTCAAGCGCTTCGAGCAGAACTGGGATGGCTCCACACTCGACCACTGTCATTGCATGTCAGGAGACTGGTGAGAGCAGGCGCACATGGCGAGGAAAAATATTTGCAATGAACTTACCTGTATTGGCGTGGTTGATTGATAGAACATGCAAGAGAGCCGAAGCCGCTTCGAGCTTTACTTTATCGGAGTTGAATTTTAACATATTCACGAAAGAGGTGATATCCTGAACGTCTTCAAGAGATGAAGTTTCATCCGAATATCGGAAAGCATCTTCGTTCATTGCAGGAGATGGCGGCAGGTGCGTTGCGTTTTCCATATCAAATGACAAAAAGAGGGATATCGGTGAACCTGGGATTTCTACAAATTCGTCGCTCACTGTTCTTGGTGTCTTGAGAGCTGCAGGATTCAGGAAGATGAATTCAGTATCGTTAGAACTAGATTTGAAATAAAGAACGTTCGTTGGCGTGTATTGATTGCCAGGTTTGGCTATTGTAACTTACTTGGAGTCTCACAGTTTCCAATAAGCTGGGATATGTCCTCTTGAGAAAGCATATTATTATTGTGTAACAGTGGCAGTTCCGGTCTGGTAAATTCCTATGGCTGTAACAACGTACTGAATGTAAGATGTGTTATTAAAATTTCATGAGGAGTCGGATGCTTAAGAGAGGTTAGCACATGGGAATCACTCTCTATCCCGCCAGTATTCCTCTCTCACCTTCTTGTAGACGTACGAATGTTGTTCTTCCCCAGGGACTCTTCGCAGGTTTTGAAAATGTGTAAATGCTTCGATTCTGATGCTTCGTAGGATTTACTACAGAATCAGATGCTAAGGGTGTTTTTTGAACACATCAAATGAAAAATGCTATGTGCGAATTGAAAATGTTCTGCTGAAATAAGTCCTTTTGCGCAAAATGTAACGCCGTGTGACACACGAGCTTCATTACCGTGCAATCACCCAAAGACTGTCAACAATTCAATTATGACCCCGTAACAAAATAACGGGGACTTATTTAGTCCCGGGACCTTAAAAATTAAACATATTTTTGGCCCGGGACCGTGCATCCTAACAAAACTACATGTAAATTTAGTTTTGACTCAGGTTTGAAATTCAACGGGTGCCGGTATCTAGTAATGTCTTTTTTACTCCGAAAAAAAGACAGATGAGTTGAAAATGAAAATCTATCATCAAAATTTGCGGCACAGGTCATTTTGTGGCATTTTAGCATCGGCGCAGGTCATTTTAGCATCATCCAAGATTTTCATACTTTCTGTGCAGAAAACAAGACCCTGAAACTTCAAGGTCACGAAACGGGATTCAAGAACATTCTGATATTCTCTCCAATTTCGAAATTTGAAACATGCGGGGGAGCGAGATACTACGAATCAATCCGTAAAATGTAATCAACTGTCCGTCCGGCATTAAACAAATAAAGAAGAAAAAGAATTCAGAAAGATTTCACTGGCAGTTCAGCCGTGCCTACACGTCTTTTCAGTATGTTTCTACAGATCTAGTACGTGTAGGCGTGAACTCCGACAAACTCCGTCTTCCTCATTTTGGACAATAGATTTACATCGCGATTTCTCCGTTTTCTCAAATCGCGGAGAAATGAAAAGGTGCACTGT
>Ga0115005_10004864_pt1 | contig 10618 bp, 12 predicted proteins | sample ArcOceMetagenome_FD_87163 | JGI IMG/M metagenome (GOLD analysis project Ga0115005, IMG submission 87163) | Marine eukaryotic phytoplankton communities from Arctic Ocean - Arctic Ocean - Greenland ARC118M Metagenome | ecosystem: Environmental > Aquatic > Marine > Oceanic | place: Arctic Ocean...
CAAATCTAAATATTTTAAAGTCGGTAGACCACTTGTTGTATTACTGGGAAATATTTCATTTGGGAGAGCACCTGTCAGAAAATTATCATCCAACTCGAGCATAGCTACGTGTCGAAGGATTGGTTCATAATAAAAAAAAGCGGATCATTGCGCTATAAGAATTGAAAAGGATTGAGAAATAAAAGTATGGTCAAAAATATAATCATACTCACTCAATTCATAAAGGCGCCCATATTCAGATGGTATCGAACCATGAATCTTGTTGCCTGCCAGACCAATTCCATTTAAACTTGTCCTATAAGCTATATCCCGGGGGAGAGTCATGTTGAAGTCATTGTAATTCAAATACAGTCCAGTCAAATCAGTCATATTCTCCAATAGCCCCTCACTCCAAGGACCTTCTACATTATTGAATAGCAGAGATAATTTACGCAGTTTAGTGAGTTTGCTAAATGTCGATGGAATGCTTCCTGTCAAAAGCGGATTTCGTGCGATAGTTAATGTCTTCAGTGTCGTGAGATAGCCTAGTTCCGACGGCAGGGTTCCATGTAAACCATTTCCGTGCAAACTGGCTCCTGCGCCATTTTGATTAGTCGCTGCAGAACATATGATGATGTGCTGAGCATGAAAAGATGATAAGATAAAAAGCCGATGTGTAACAAACAACCATTTTGAACTTACTGATGATAAATCTCGTCACAAAACCGTTTTCATCGCATTGCACAAAACCGTACCATTCACATTCATCCCACGGACCGAACCATTCTTTCTTTGAATTACTTGTACAGGCCACATCGCCTGGATAGCAGTCGTGCCATCCCCTTCCTCTGGAAGTAGAATAATAAAACACAGCTGCGATATACCTCTGAAATAATCTATCGTCGTTTATATCTCGTCTACCAGCTGGATCATCGTGGTATAACCATCGAATAGCTCTATACTGCGCTGTACCGGGTGTCATGAGCAGCACTGGATTGGAGACACTGGATACTGTATCGACATATTCAGAATAAAGCACAGACGTCGGTGCTTGTGATGGTGAAACCGATGGAAAAGCAGATGGCATATCGCTTATATCTGGAGGATTCGCTTTGAGGACAGTGAAGTATAAGGGCACGATGATGACAATAACTAATAAAATTATGAACACAACACTGTATATTGTGTACTGCCTTAATTTGGACCTCGCAATTCTTGCTTTTTCGTTGCGGGTAGGGAGGACATCGACATTTAGGGCTTCAATCTCGGACGTTGTAGATTCCTCGTCAGAGTCCACAACATATGCTTTGATTGCGGTACCCTGATTTATAGGTTCATCGTCAGCATCTCTTTCTACTTGGCGGCTGGTGTTGGGATGAATAGGTGTAACTTCTGCATAGTCCTCTTCTACAAAATCATCCCCTACACCAACAGTCGTGGCAAATGGGGGCTGTGTTACCATGGCGTTGAATGAGCAATTGGTTGCGATTGATTAGAATTCTATAATTTGATGGCTGGTATTACGTATTCGTATTGTGTGTGGGGGTCACTCAGATCAGTTACGAGTAGTCAGTCCACACAAAGAATTGTTTGTTGTTGTTTGTTTTGGATGTTCCGAGAATGTGTTTCGAATTGCGTTTCTTTTATCCCGCTCAGGCCTTTTCAAAATGACCATGACTATTAATAAAAAAATACTTTGAACTTTCAACTTGCTTTCAATGTGATTTTGTTATTCAATTTTGTATTTTGTATTTTGAATTTCCTCCTCTCGGGCTGTTTTGTTTTTTGGTATCACGTTTCGGGGATCAAATCCTTGTCCATCCTCGCCAGAGACATGAATATATGTATCAAATGACAACCAAAGAACTTTACAGGGGGGAAAGTCCAACAAGGTATTGTTCTAGCTAGTGGGGCGTTCATTGCAGGTGATTGCGAAGGTCAACCCTTCGCAAAGAAAATATCTCAACAAGAAGGCAAATTGGTACTATGGACCATTTCCTGCCCTCTTATCGGCTTTGTCCAGAACATAAATTCCTCGGTGCATTAGAAGACGTGATTCGAGCTTATATTTAATTGATTGGAATGAAGGGTGTCAACCCTGAGGATGTGGTTTAGTTTGGCAATTCGAGTGGTGGAGGATTAGTTTTAAGACTGTTGCAGAGACTATAAGCGAAATTAGAAAAGAGGCGATGAATGTCGACCCTCATTCAGCTAGTGCCGTCGATGTAGCAATGCCGAGTTGTGCTGTTTTAAACGTGTTCGTGTGCGTACCCAAATCCTTCATCAATCGTCCATCCGATCGATCGATTGATTGATTGATTCGTCAATCAGCCAGCAAATATTCATAATCAGTCCCAACCAATGTCTCTTTCACAGCCTCAAAATTCTCAATCGTATCATTCCGACTCTTCTTATGCGTCGACGCCATGGAAAATGCCCCCTTCACCTTTTCCATCGTCAGCCCCTCCTGTGGCCCCACTCGCAAATACCGAAACAATTTCATCCACTCCTCAGCTTTGTCTGTATCTGTATCCTTTCCAATTCCGTACAATTTTTCGTAGGGCACTTCCACAAAAGGAATATGGAACTCATCCAGTCTCTCATGAATTCTCCGATCCTGTCGTTCAGCATTCCTCAACCACTCGATGAGCTTGCTTCCAGTCGGAAAATTGATATTACTACTAAACTGCGAATGCCTTTCTTGGCACTTGGTATCCCCCACCGCACAATGAGGTGAAATTGCAACATCCTGCTGGTTGGAATTCAATTTACTATTCTTATGGCGCAAATTGGACACTTTGCGATCCAGCGGATTTCTCGTCAAATAGACGATTTTGACAATGGGATCGGTGGAATTCGCCACAGCTTGCAATCCCTTAATGGCATATGGATGATTCCACGAACTGGAAAATGGCTTCCATTGAAACCCTGCAATACCCGATTGGTCCGTGATATCATCTCGCCGTCCTCCCTCCCTCTGCACATGACACAATCTCTGCAGCGTCCAGTTGGTGTATTGTTGGAATACAGCATCGTTCTGGAGATTGGAAAAGAATGTTTTGCTGGATTGGGGGTTTCCGCCTGTTACTTCGTGGGCGGTGTTGCGTTCTCCCGTGAGGGCTGACATGGTGTCCCATGTGATGGAGGATCCGGATCTTCCGAGGGACATGAGGATCACGGGTTGGGGATGATTGGTTCGGAATTTGCAGGGTTCGGTCCATGTGTAATTATCTTCACCTTGCTGTATATCCAAGTCTTTGTATTCAGGTTTCTCTATGATACCGTTACCGGTACCAGTACCGGTACTGGTACTATTAATAGAAGGAGAAGATGACGATGATGATTTCGACATGACACTGGAAAATTTGGAAGTTATCAGGCTGTGGTCGAATGTATCAGATGTGGAAATAAGGTGTCCCACAATCATGATTGTAAGCACCAGTATCATACAGAGTGATCTTTGGTGCGGTCTTTGGCACGTGGTGTACGATCTGCCTCTTGTCATTTTAGATTGTGAGTAATATTTTGAATTTGTATGAATGGACCTTTGTCATGTACGGTAGTATTCAAAGCAATGCAATGCTTTGACCACACATGTCGCATGCATGTGAGCATGCGATGAATTGAACGCGTCGCGTCGGTGCCGAGTGCCAAAACGTCGGGGCAAAGCAAATAAATAAAAGAGACTAAAATAACGTTTATTTCGGTCAAAAACATTTATTTTTGTCAATAAACGGTCAAGTATAAGCATCAACCGCAACCGCACTGTTGTATTGCTGTTATGTTTTTTGTTCGAACGACTATTTTTTGAAATTTCGGGCTAAAATTGTGAGAGGCTAATGTATGCGGAAGGCGGTCAGACTGAAGAGCAAACAATTCATAAAGTGGCAATCAATCAACCAAGTTCAACACTCAACATAACACTCATCATTCAAATCAACACACACTAAACTCTCAAACACTAAAGTTACGCACACCATGGCATCGACAAATGCAACCAAACCAACTCTCATGACAGAACTATCAAAAGAAGAAAGTGAACTGCTTTATGATACAATGTACAGGATAACGGATGGTCTACCAGCCCACGAGTTGAAGTCGATAGCCAAGGAAGCTGCCGATTGTGAAACTGCCCTTGAGAAAGAAATTGAACTATTAGAAGCGTCCCTTGCTGCTGCTGCTGCTGCTGCTGCCAATGAGGCCAATGCCAATCCATCCAATGACAGTAACGTTAACGTCTCCAACACCGACAATGGTACTCACACAAATACCGGCAACACTTCCACAACAACCTCAGCACCAATACCAACACCAGCACCAGCACCTCCTGCCCTATCCATATCTCCCATACAAGTACCCATAATCCCACCCGAATACGACGCCACCAACCCATCTGCCAACAACTACCTCCCCACAACCGACCAAATCCTCAACACGGAACTATCCCCCCTCGACCGATACTTCACAGTCTCCGCCCTCCTCGGTCGCATGCGCGAACCATTCGACACGCCCCCACCCCCACACTCGGGCCTCACCAAAGCCCGTCTCGCCTCCCTCGCGGCTCTCGAACGCAAGAAAACCAAAAACAACATATCCGCAGCACACACTCGAAAAATCCAATCGGTGGATAAGTACGATAAAATCCTGAATCTCAAACAGGTCAATAAGATATATGCCATGAAGCAAACGGATAGTACTGCGTTGTTGGCGCTGGTGAAGAGGATTAGCAATCATAGAACTGCCACTGTATTTCGAAGAGCTGTGGATCCGAAAGAAGCCCCGGGGTATATTGATCGCATCCTCTTTCCTATTGATTTAACCTTGATCAAGAAGATGGTGGTGTGTGGGTATATTCAGACGTTTGAGGAGTTGCATCAGCATATTGGGCTGATTTGTCATAATTGTGTCAAGTTTAATGGACGGGATAGTGATTATACCATGTTGACGAGGGATTTTGAGAGTTATGTGGATGATTCCATGATTGATTTTTTGCATAAGCAAAAAGAAAAGGTTTTGGCTGCTAATGCTGCGTTGGCAGCGGGGGCTGGGGATGGTGCTGGGGTTGGGAGTGGGTCTGGAGTTGGGGGTGTTGCAGCAGGGAAGTGACGGAAGTGCTTGCCATCATACTGTAGCTAGATATTGTACATAATATAGAAAAGAGTCCTTTATTTGAACGTGATATTATACTTGTACTACGTGTACGTGTAGCTGGCATTATCATCTACACATGCACGTACACTACCGAAATTATAGTTTATACGTTCCCATTACCTTATTCCAATAGCATCAACCTTTTCCTGAAGATCATCATCACCATCTTCATACACAGGCCTAAAATTACTCTTGACCTCTCCGAACATCTCAATCTTCCTCGAAAAGGTCTGTGTAGCCTCGTCAAACTTGCTCATGCTAACCTCGCATCCCAAATCGCGCAGGGCGGCATAGGCCTCATCGACACTCCCCTGATGTCTTCCAGTAATGTGACGAAGGACGACTTCAGCTCCCAAATCGAGAAATACATCGCGAACGTTGATCGCTTCTGGCTCGGTGGTGGTGTCTGTTTCTTTGTCTGTCGTCGCAGACTCTGCGGCTGCAGCTGCAGCGGCATCATTCTCTGCATCTTCCGTAGGCGTGGAAGCATTTATGACAAGACGACTGACGATATTACGAATCGCAAGGGCACCCTGACGCTGCACCAAAACATTATTCGGAAATTTGCCCATGGCCGAAACGATCTCCCTCGGTCCATTCTCGTGTACGATCCTCATGGCATTCACCGGCTTCCTCAGCGCCATGGCTGCGAGTGCCCCACAGCCGTGTTCTTGAATGAGGGCATTGTCGCGGTAGAGTCTCATCCCTTCGAGTACGGAATGGAGGGAGGAGGAGGCGGGGTTATTGGGGGCTCCGAGGCAGAGGGAGGTTTTGATTCCGTCGTTACCGCATAGGTTTCGGATTAGGCCAATGGCTCCGGATGTCAGATTTTGCCTGTGTACTTTGATTCGATCTTCTTTCTGTTTGCGTTCCTTGTTCTTTCTACCTGTTGTGGCTGCATCTGCTGTACGAGTACCTGTTGCACTGTCGATATCCGCTACTTGCTTCACTCCCATTTCCAAAGCAAGCTTGACCACCTGCAGAATCCCAACCGCCACCAGAGCCTGAACGATTTCATCATTCACTGCCAACACTCTTGTGGCAGACATGGCCGCACTCGCCAATGACACAATATCATCTTCCGCCACCAACTTCAACTCTCCATCTTTATCATTCTTGTTCCCATTGTTCTTGGTCAAGGCCATGATTGTAATGCCATACAAAACGGGCACGACGCCCCCTCGATTGAATTCCAAAACGTGATCATGGGACGAACTCACATTCATCCCATTGGATGAACCGACGCCTAGTCCCCCCGCGCTCCCCTCGGGTCTAAAATCATCGTATCGGCATAGGATAGTGATGAGCTTACAGAATTCCGTCATGAGCTGTACGTCCACCTGCGTATTGGTATTGGTATTGGGATTTGTGTTTTCTTTACTCTTGTTGGAAGAAGCTAAATGGGAAACCGTCAATCCCTTGACTAGGAGAGCAATGGTGCTCAATTTCTTTTTGTTTTGATTGGAATTCTTGAACGCCCTGACAAACGCCACCTTGTTCCGTTCCGAATACCGACATGCGGCAGTGGCGAGTGCCACCAATCCTTTGAGCGTGTTGGCACAATCCCTTTCTTCCTGTTCATTTTCCTGCTCCTGTTCCGTCAATGCGGTGAATAGAGAAATGAGAAGGAGGAGCCGTTCCATGGCAACGAATTTGTCCTTGATGAGGGATTTGATTTCTCGTTCGGATGCTGTGCGAGGAGAGAGTATGGAGATCATGAGTTGTACAACTTTGTTGAAAATGTTGATTTGCTCCTTTGTTGGTGGTACAGGCGGCACTGAGTTATCGTTGTCGTTATTGTCATCATTGTTATTGTCATCATTGGCATCATTGGCATTATCGACAGAGACGACACCGAGCAAGGACATGAATGTGAAGAGACTGTTGGTGGAGTGAATCAACGTCAGGAATGCCATGGATTTTTCATATTTATCCCCCTTCTTGTCATTTCCTGCAGCAGGAGCAGTAGCAGTAGCAGTAGCGGTACTGGCGGTACTGGAACCGGAACCATTATCGTTATCGTGTTCACTATTTCCATTTGTCCCAAGATTGCAAAAATTCCAAACACCATCGAGAGCATCCATCACCTTCTTCCCTCTTTCACTACCACTAACACTAGAAATAACATCCGGATCCACAGTCCCATCCTGCAACACGCACTTATCCAAAACATCCAAATAACCCTCAAACACACTCCTCGTCTCACGCTCCTCTTTGCCTTCTTTGGAATCGGGGTGAGAGATGAGGATGTAGGAGGATAGGTTTTGGATTCCCTGTTGTTTGAATTGGGAGATGGTTTCTTGGATCGCGTCCGAGGGGGCGAGGTCGAAGAGGTCCTGGTTTTCCAAGAGGGTTTCGTCGAATGTTTGTTGGGATATTTTATGGTTTGACATTTTCGATTTAGATCTTGATTGTTGATGGACGATTGTTGTGATTCGATTCGATTCGATTGAGGAACTCGTACTTCGTTCGTACTGTACACTCCTGTACTCTCTACTATTTTGAATTGTTTATCGTCGCCCGGTTTGATTTTCGAGAGCATTTTTTCAAAAATATTTTTTGAAAAGGGGGTGTTATCTAACCCTATCATGTAAGGAGAACGTTTGGTTCAAAGTTGCAAGCAAGGTGCGCGCAGTTAACCAGAAGAAGAAGAGTGAAGGGTGAAGGTACAACCAAGGTACAACATACCGTACATTACAGATTACAGCAGTTACATTCGTATTTCATTTCATTCACAGCGCAGTGGTACTGTACTGCACTTATCAATCAGTCACTACAATCTAGAATAGAACCAGCACATATATTATTCTAACGCAATACAGCAAAGTCACCGCATTAAGATGAGCGAACTTTTCAAACCTCTCAAAGAGATTGAAATGTCTGGCTCTCGAGAAACCCTCTTCCCGTGTCCTCCCAGTAGTTACAATACGATTGATGATCATGATGGCGTTAACGATAACACCAATGTCAATGTCAATTCAAGTGATGGAATTAACAAGAAGACATTGGCATTAGATGGCCACCACGAGGAACATGACCAAGGCAAATGTGATGGTATTGGTAATGGTAATGGTGGTTCATTTAGTAATAGTCATGGCAATAGCAATGGCAATGAATGGACATTCTCCATCCCTTCCAAAGGCATACATCTCTCTAATCCCCATATCGGTACCAGTATGCACGCAAGCAAGCAAAAACAGGAAGGAGCCCCCCCAGCTGAAGCCAACATTGACACGGACACCGACACCAATCGCAATAGTACAAGTACATCTACTACGAATCAATCCGAATCCCTGGGATGGAAATTCGCAAACCGACGCACAAACTGGTCCCTATCCTCCAAAAACATTCTAACCATCACTTACACATCCTCCGAGCAGGCTGTACCCTCTTACACAAATAAATCCATTGGGGTTGACTACATCCAGCGCTTGTGTAAAAGGGTCAAACGTCGTCGCACGGGAAGTGGATATTCGTGTTCCAGGCAAAAGAGGGTTTATCAAGAGAGGTACGATGCTGATGATGTCCTGAGTGTGAAGTTTTTGGGAAAGGAGGATATTGGTGTGGATGTAAGTAGTTTCACCAAGGATGGGGGTTGTCATGGGGTACAAATTGTTTTGCGTAACAAGACTGGTACCAAGAGAAGATTTCCTACTGCTGCTGCTGATGGTGGTAGTACTGGTCCTAATTATGGAAATGGAAATGGTGGTGCAGAAAGTCCTAATCGGATTCCAATGGATGGAAAAAAGATTTTAGAGGAGAATGGGTTTCTCCCTAAAGAGAAAGACGGGATGGAAGATGGTATACCATTGCCTCCCTGGTGTCAAAAGGATGATACAGGTGCTAGTGCAGGTGCAGGTTCAAGTGCTGCGACAGATGATCACTCCGTACACGGTCCGATTGTGACATTTCTTATGCCCAATGTATCCCAGGAGCAACCCATCCAAGATGAGAATTGCACTGGAAATGGGGTGAAGCGTCAAGCTCAAGCTCCACCTCTGTTGTGGAAGGTGCAATTCCCCCCGGATCCAAGCATTGCCCTTGAGGCATTTACAGTATTGGACGGATCACTGGACGTTCATTCCGCTTCCGACTTGGATTGCAAAAATGACAATAGCAGCACTACACGTAGTGCCAACTCCGGTGGAATCACTGCGAGTCCATCACTATCGCAATGGCGGAAATTACAATCACAATCATCCTACAGCGATAGTGAATGTTCGGCATCGCATCCGACCAATATATACCTCAACGGGTATCAGAGCTGGTCCTTTGCAGGTAGTGTGACGCAGGGAGATGAGCAACCGAAATCCGCCATGCCGGATTTTTTGAGCAAATCCTTTAATTTTGGTGCAGATATTCCCCCGCCTCCTACGGAAGATGAAGTGGAGTTTGAGGGAGATGTGGGGTGGAATAAGGGTCCTGGGGGAGGTGCTTATGTGCGACGAGAAAAGAGGACCGTGGATTCTTACAGTAGTAGTGAAGATGATAGTTTTCAGGATTTGACGTACTATAAGTCAGATTTCTATACCTGCGTTTCGTGCAATGAGGCAGAGGATACAGTGTACAGTGACGAGAACGACGGTGTTGACAATGGTAATGACAGCGGCAGCAGCGGGAACCTTGATGAAAATGGTGGACCGGCGATGGTGCTTGGATTCCTTTCCCAACGGAGATCATACGGGCTCATCGCGTTTGATTCAGATCTTTGTTGTGTCGCCATGCATGCTTCCCTCCAGGGTACGATTGCATCGAGGTCGACGGGCATTAGCACCGATTGGGCATATTGTCAGATTTTGCCTGGAGATTACTACGACGAGGAACCGATGGTAGATTATTTGAATGCCGTTTGTTCACACAATGTCGCGAGGCCTTTGCAAAAATTCCCGCCTTTGACTGGCTGGTGCAGTTGGTATCATTATTATGAGGTAGGTTTAGTTGTTGGTCTTCATTTCATGACGTTTGTTTCATTATTTTCTTAGTTGCTAAATGATTCTTTTCAAATCTATACAAAATCATGTCCAATGCAGAATATTGATTCATCGACTTTGAAAGAAAATTTTAAAGAATTGTCAGATCTCAAATCGAAAATCACATCAGATGCAGTGATAATTGATGATGGCTACATGACATCTTGGGGTGATTGGTCTTCGTTGAAACCAAAGGGGTTTCCTGAAAATAGTGGTGGCATGAAAGGACTTGCTGATAGCATTGCAAGTAATGAAATGATTCCCGGGATATGGATGGCACCTTATGCCTGCGATAAGAACTCAAAACTTGCTAAGGAACATCCTGATTGGATCATCCGCAATGATCAAGGAAGGATAGCAAACTCGGCCAACTGTGGCAAATTTTTTTATGGTTTGGATGCCACGAATCCGGCTGTTCGTCAATATGCCTTCACATGCATATGTCGTTAGGTGAAGGAATGGGGGTTCAAAGTTTTGAAGCTTGATTTCTTGCATGCAGTTGGGTTGGCCGGAAATGG
>Ga0115005_10004865_pt1 | contig 10617 bp, 9 predicted proteins | sample ArcOceMetagenome_FD_87163 | JGI IMG/M metagenome (GOLD analysis project Ga0115005, IMG submission 87163) | Marine eukaryotic phytoplankton communities from Arctic Ocean - Arctic Ocean - Greenland ARC118M Metagenome | ecosystem: Environmental > Aquatic > Marine > Oceanic | place: Arctic Ocean...
GACATGGTGTTGGTGTGAAAATAAGGGATGATGCTACACCTACAACAGGAAGGAAGATGGGCAGATCGATCGTTGGAGTAAAATACCTCGATGTGAAAAGGAAACCAAGGAAACCCCCTCTCATTTTTGGTTGGCTCTGTTGTGTTGTGAAAGAAAGAGGAGCACTTGAAAATATAATTCCCAACCCGACTAAAAAGTATTTTAATGTGTGATTAGGCCATTTGGTTTCTCCTGATGATGACTGACAGCAAGAAGAAGATTTGTGCACATTCAACATCAACTATGTTGAATGTTGAATGTTGTGACAGCAGCAGCATTCAACATACTACTAAATTTGAAAATACTGTTGTGGAACCAAAACAAGCGGTTCTCTTCACAAGTACAGTAATAGTACAGTAACAACAGGCATAACTCAAGATGCATTCCAAAAGTTCAATGAGAGCATTCATCATTCTTCTCTCTCTTTGCTGGCCCACTACTGCACTTTCAGCGTCATTCACTCCAAGGAACGCACCTCACGCACGCCTCCCGTCCTTTCGCCTTCACAAAAGCAGTCACCTCCGTATCCCTCGAGGAGGTCAAATTGAATCAGACGGATCAGACGAAGTTATTGATCTTGACGCACCAGAAGTACCAGAACCAGTACTCGTACAAGCCGCAACAATTGAGACTGCCACAGCTGCAAAATCTGCATCTCTTCCAATGGGATTCCTCGCCCCTTTGGCGCTTGCATTCCAAGCCGCAGGAAGCTCTTACTCTTCGGCAATAACCGCATACCCAATCATGACTAAATCTATCACTGCTGGAGTAACTTTTTTCCTTTCAGATTATACTGCTCAGAGGATTGAGAGACCAAAGGATAAAGTAGACAAGGATGCAAAGAAAGCAGTTTGGAAGCATGATTGGACTAGAACACTCGTTTCTTGTGCTGTGGGATTATTCTACTTTGGTCCTGCAGCACATGTATGGTATGAATGGATTTTTTCAGTTCTACCCGGTACATCCCTAGCTTCAACTCTTCAAAAGGCAGCACTTGGACAGGTCATCTTTGGACCTAGTTTCACCTGTATCTTTTTCGCGGCGTCATTGATGCAGGCGGGGGAGTTTAGCATTGGGAATTGGGTAAGCAAAATTAAGAAAGATTTGCCTGGTGCTTGGCTTTCTGGAACAGCGTTCTGGCCTTTGGTGGATTTGATTTCGTTTTCGGTGGTGCCGATGCAGTTCATTCCGTTGTTTATCAATCTCTGTTCGTTTGTGTGGACTATTTACTTGAGTATGATTGCAAATCGTTCCAGTGCCAATAAATAAGTGGATAAGGTGAATGGGGGGATCCTTTCCTGTGATTTACAGTTCTGCACATTTAAAATCGTGCAAGATGCTATGATAGAATAAGATTACTGAACTTTAATTGCATACTCATGCCACTATTCCAATTCGTTTCTGTACTGTAGTTCATCGTGCCTTTGTTGCTCAGCACGGCTCTTTCTGCTCAAGCAGAATTTGCTTTCTCCTGGCATCCCCCAGCATGGATTATTCCAATCGTCAATTTCTTTTGGAGTCATTTTTGCATCAAATGGTCTGCGAGCAGCTCCTAGGATTGTGGATGGTCGAACATAAGCCGGAGGTCCCTCGTCGCCAAAAGATAGAGGTTCTATCGTGACCTCGTCCATGTGAAGCTCATGAATCTCTTTTTTATGCTTGAGAAAGTTCCAAATATTGCTGCCCTCCCAAGGATGTTTCGAGGAGAACATTAGTGAATCAGGTACAATTGGGTAGCACTTCGGATCCAGAGTGGTGTATTTCAGAGCATCCAGCCAATTGTCACACACAGAGGCTAAAGCATCCCACGTCCAGGGTGCTGATTCTTCGCCCCTTTCTTTCTGCATGAATTCCTCTGTTAGCCTGACAAATGCCAATGGTGACTTTATCGCCGTGTTTGCTGCCTCTATTGTTTCTTTGAATACAGCTTCAATGCCTTCTCCACTCGAATCGAGCAATTTGTCAACGATTTGAATCGTTTCGAGCCTTCGTTTTTCAATCTCTGGGACGACAAGTGTGTCCTCTTCCTTGACTTCAGGTAGATCAGTATCAATCTCGTCTTCTGTCATGACTTGCCCTATGCCTCGATCAAATATAAATCCACGGCCCGACGGTTTTTGCAGGCTTTTGTATTTGTACTTTGAATAAGAAGGGATCCATTGGTCTTCATCCATGTCGTCAAATACATGAGAGGGGATGCCATTTGATAGAATGAATCTAGTGTTCAACAATAGATAAGCAAGAAGAAGCCCAAGGACACTTGGGGATGGCATGCTGGATGTTGCTGCTTGAAAAATGTTGGTGTTTCAAAGGGTCATTTCGAAAATAATCTAATAAAATTCCTTGAAAAGATCTTCTTGGGTTCACTCGAAAGTTTGATAGTGAATGAGATTTAATTCCCAATGAGTAATATTGGACGATAGAGGTAGTTGTAAGAGGCAGATGCTCAACAGTAATGCAAGTAAATACAATTGGCCGCGATCGCTTCACGACGTCTCTTTTCAGTTTGATTGTTTCACCGATTTGAATGGTTTAATGTCAATTCCATGCTTTTCTCCATATCTCTTTATATAATATTACATGTCGTAATTCAATACCATGTTTATTGCCGACAACGTCAATGCTTAGCAAGCAGTATCAACCTCTCTATCTCCTCTTTTCTCAAAGCGAAATAAATCCAGACGGAACATTAATCAATCGTCCGATTCATCGTCGGAGTCGGCCAATCCAAGAGAAGCATATGCATCCTGTTTCTGAGCTCCGCCTCCTCCTGCTCCTCCCAACCCCCGTGCTAACAAATCTCCGTCATCTTCTGCATTCCCTGCAACACCAGCACCGCTATTTCCCTTCTCCGCGGCCTCGCATGCATCCAACCACTCGCTAAATACATCAATGGGTTCGTGCAAATGATGTATGGGCATTTGAAAGGAAGCATCGCATATGCGGCAGTTGAGAGATCCAGTTCCCTCACGGAGTTTCATAGCACATTCAACAACATCTTCATTTGCGCAAAAGGGACATTTGAATCTTTTTGCCAATGTGACTCGTTTTTTAGTTTGTACCTAAGCATCAATTTAACAGTGGGGGTGAAACATAATTTGAGTTGACAGAGAGTAATGTAGAAAGTAATGAGCGAGGAAAGGACATCGTCGGTAACTGTAAGGACTGTATTGCCTTCCAAATGAAATCTATAGAATACAAGAAACAAGCTTTTGCTCTCCATCATAAGGCATCATCGTTACTCACTGGTGCTTTCTTTGCTCTACGTCCCATTGTGCTTTACTATCTTGTTGATGTGTGGGGTTTGTGGTTTGGGTTTATGTATGGTTGCCAAAGGAGAGAGGAGTGTCACATCGTTGTTACCTTCTTGGTCGGTCTGGTCCGGGCCAGTAATACAAGTACTAATTACTGGTACTCCACGGTACCACTGGAGTTTTATTTTTTCCGAATAATGTCATAGGTTATATATTTCTAAACCGTATCGTCCTGGGCGATTATACCTCTTTACTAAAAGAAAATGAATTGTTTTGTCGTCCACCACCACCGACCTCCCTCGCCTCCTCATCAACACAGCACTTACTAGCCGCCTTTACGCTTAAATTGCTTGTAATCAAACCCAAACTCGTAAGTTCGTTCCGTCCGAGGGATTTTAGAACTGTATCTATGGGATGCAAATAAGCTTGGGATATGCGAATTATGCATTCCCTCCCAAGATGCAGTGTATTGGGTTATGATACCAAGAAATACCTTCATGTTCGCATATTGTTTCTGCTCTCACACCTCATTTCAATACACAGAGAATAAATATGAAGACCGTCGCCGCATACCTTCTCCTTGTTCTTGGAGGAAACGAATCCCCCTCTGCTGCAGATGTAACCGCTGCTCTTGCTACTGTAGGTGTTGAAGCTGATGCTGATTCCCTCACCAAGTTCCTCGCTGAGATGGAAGGAAAGGACCTCGAAGAGACCCTTGCTGCTGGGAAGGAGATGCTCGCTAAGTTCGGTGGTGGAGGAGGAGGAGGAGCTGCTGCATCTGGAGATGCAGGAGCTGCTGCTGTTGAGGAAGAAGAGCCGGAGGAAGAAGAGGAGATGCAGGCCCCTGCTACTGATATGTTCGGAGGCGACGGTGGAGGAGGAGACTACTAAATTTCCGTACTGTACTAAAGAAAAATGTTCCTTGAAAATGATGTCCTTTTTCAATCATTAAACTGTCTTTTTGACGAACTATAGTGTTATGCATTCCATTGTATGCAGTGCGAAAGAAGCATGTGAACCTCTTTCTATGAGTAGTTGTCATACTGAGCTTTTCGCATTTACAATTTAGATACTATACACTATTTACTGCATTTTCGTCTTTATCTTGTATAGTGAGTAGACATTGTAGCCTCACTGCGAGTGCTGAGCAATTAATGTTTAAGTTCACTCATCAGTGAACTCTTGCGCAGTGGCCATACACGCCAATAGCTTCAGCTAGAGAAATCCCAAAGCGGAATACTAGAGTGGGAATTAGGCCTTATCCTAAAACTGATAATTAGCAGAGTCTACTCTATTCTATGCAGTTCAGTTTCAGAGATGCTTCTGGAGATACATTTGAAATTTTTGGCGAAGAGTGCGAATGAGTGCCGAGAATGAGTGCGAATGAGTGCCGAGAGAATCTATGTTTTTTCTCTCTATGTAAAATAATTTCTATTCTGCCGCTTGTTCAATTGATTAATTCACAAGCGCTACAAGTAAGTAGTATTCACTCGCTCATCTCTCATCTCATACGTTTGGTTTTGGGAACGTTTGACCAAGCGAGGAGGTTTGACTTTCTTGGAGGACAGTTATTATATGTTGACGTCAGACTTTGGGACTGTTGCGTTGCCAATTCAAAAATTTGAAAAATACTACGCACGACGAACGAGGTCACCGTCGTGCCTCGCACATTCCGTACTTAATGATAGCTAGCTAATAGTAGAAGAGGAGTCATACGTGGTGATGTGTGATGTAGTACGAAATGTAATAAAACATAAAACTATACCCTCTACCTACCATCTAGCCAGTAGATCCAAGCTAGCACCTACCTGGTAGCACGAAAATAGAAGTGTTGTAATACACGTAACATTACTCCTTAATAAGAGCAGTTCAGCATGGATAAAATTGAAGCACTTGTGGCACTCTTTGCATGCTTTCTCTTCGCTATAACTCCAGGCGAGGCATTTGTTCCTATCCTTCACAAGGGAATTACCAGAGGATGTTTCTTACAAGGCTCTGAGGAAAGAGGATGCATTAGCAATTTGAATGCCGCAGCAATTGAATTTGATGGCTGTTTAGACGTGAAAAGGACTTATACTTCAACGGATGAAGAAACAGATGACGTTTCCGAAACCACAACAACGACGCATCAAATCAAGTATCATATTCATAATAGAATGAATCTATCTTCACAACAAGCCGCACCTATCCTGGTTTTGCATGGCGGGCCAGGAGTACCATCTGATTACCTACTCCCGCTTAAAGATGTCGTGCCTTATAGATCTATTGTATTTTATGATCAACTGGGGTGTGGTACAAGTCCAGGGCCCGAATACAAAGATGCGTACAGTATAGAATCTTCTTTGGACGATTTAGACGCTCTCGTTAAGAATGTCGGGTTAAGGAGCTTTCATTTATACGGTCAAAGTTTTGGAGGTATTCTTGCTTTTGAATACTTGAAACGCATTGCGGAAAGAAATGTTGACGATAATGGTGACTCTCGATGTTTGTCCGTCATATTGTCCAGTTCTCCTTGTGATGTGGAACAGGTTGAAACTGTCGCGGAATCACTTATTGGAGAGCTTATGGCAAAAGATGACGATGCATCAACAATCATGGAACGATTTCGAATAAGTCATCAATGTCAGAGTGAAGAGAGGCCCAAGGCGCTCAGTGACGCATATGCCCATGCGGGACAACCTGGAGTGTGGCGGGGGACAGATAGCATCAAGGGTTGGAAGGCTATCAAACCCAAAGAAGGGTCGCAACGAATGCCTTCTTGCATGGTCATGAGAGGAGAACATGATTTTGTAACATCGGAATGCGTTGAAGGATGGAAGGAGGCCTTCAATCACAAGTTTGTTAGAATGAAAGTCTTGGATGGTTGTTCTCATCATGGATTACTAGAAAATGGACTCAATTATGGAGATATCGTGGATTCTTTCTTCTCGGAGTATGACTAAAGACACATGGCATCTTCGTGTATTGGCTCCAATGTTCTTTATGCGCTTCATAATTACGTGCCGTATGAAATTAATTTCAAACTGCTGTTTCAGGCATTTTAATGTACCATGTATTTACTTTACCCTTGCCCGGTAGCGTGAGGGGTTTGTGAAATTCTAATAGATTATAACGTTTGATTTAAAAGTAATGTTTAGATATCTTTTCATTTTATATTTCCAATTTGTTGCTCCTGGCACATGTAAATCAATTGAACTCGTTCAGAAGGGAGGGTGGTGACATTCTATCTAATATTGAGTTTTAGTAGTTTCCAATTCTAGAAAATCTATTTACGAAAATAACACGTTATTTTGGTCACGAATTAACCAATGCATTCAGTGGATTATGTTTCAAACGGAATCCGACTTCCAGAATTACTTTCTGGTATGACAGGCAATTCCCAAATCGATATTCCAGTGACAGTGGAAGGTCGAACGTCTCAGAAGAGGCATCGTTGCCAAATACTAGTGACATGCGAACAGAGTGTTTCAAATGCACCTCTTTGTTATAAACAGAACAGTGAAAAAGAGAGAATATGTGAAGCGATTGTCAATGAGTATGCACAAAACAATCCTCATCTTCGCCAAAAACTTTTCGTCATGTCTAAGAACGAATTTGGAGTGAGCAAATGTGTCTGTTCAACGTTGAAGCCAACCCTATTGCCTTACCCAGACATGTATGATTCTGCAGATTGCAGTAGCTTTGTAGCGCATTTCTTACACTTCGAACCCCTTGAAATATCGGATCAGTCACCGCAGATTCTACCTTCTCCGTCGCAGGTATTGCAATGGGGTATTGGCGATTGTTTTGATCTAGCGACGGTGCTGACGTCCTTCCTTATCGGAGCAGGATATGACGCCTTTGTCGTTTACGGGAAGGCGCCTGAGTGGGTGTGTAACCGCGATAGATCCAAAACATTTGACGACATCAATTCATCAACAGACAACCCTGAGGCAGAAGAGATTTCAAGAATTGTTGCAAATCTCAAGAAGTCAGGGGTGGTGGAAGAGTCAAGAAGTATGAATAGTTTATCTCAAAATAGGACTTTCGGTTCGGATGATCGCCAAAATGATCATGTATCTAAAGAACAGGTCCATTGTTGGGTATTAGTTCGTTCAAATTCGCGATGCCCTCCCGGATCTGCTGACTATTTTATCGAACCATCGACAGGACACCACTATCAGCTGTCAAAGTGTCCTTATCGTGCATTATTTGCAGTCTGGAATAGTAATAATTACTGGATTAATACCAAGGAAGGAGATGAGATTGATCATGCAGAAGTTTTACTTGAAAGCCAGCATGGGTGGGAATCAGTGTTTCTGGACAGGACAAGCAATCAAAGTATTAATGATAAGGGGAGTACGAACGGCAGGATGCCATTTGATCCCCCATTATCTTGGGTCGAACCTCTATCGATATCGGAAACAAGATTTTCGTTCAAATATCCAAACGAGGGCCGTCGGACTATCCAATACAATAAGGAAAAAGTCGAGCTGTTCTCTGAAGGTGCGCAAACACAAGGTGTGAAGAAACGAATTACATCTTTTCAAGATGAAATGCTTTTATTTCCTACTCAAATTGTGGAATACTTTGGGAGAAATAGAAATGACAGCTTACAGATCAGAGTGAGGCTTCCGCAGTACCACTGTTTCCAAGAGATCTACTTACCACAGAACAAACAATCTCTCCAAGAATGGGTTGAATTCGCGGGAGAAAGGCGGAGAATAAGCTTTCATTCGAGAGGAAGATCAGATGGACTAGAGTTAAGTCAAGAAGTTTTTGGCAAAGATATCATGTATTTGTATAGTAATCGCCGGGATCGTCTAGCACAAATACAAGTCGAAATGATATGGGTAGAAGAGGAAAATGCAAAGATGAAGGGGCGGCTCGTTTTCCCTTCTGGCGATGGAAATCACAATGCCATTGTCACATTAATCACGTAAGTATTGTGGCATGTATCTGTCCAAGAGTAAAATTCATTTTCAGTCAGACCTAATTTGAATGTCACTGTGTCTTTATATACATCAACAGAGAAACGTATACCTTGCCAAGGGAAGCATGTGCGGGTATTCAAGTTGTGGCTTCACGAATACTGAATCTGAAAGAAAAGTCACTTGAAACTGAATATTACGACTGCAGCAGAGGGGTTGAAAGAACAAAAGTTGTCCAGAGAAAGGGAAGGAATAATGCGTCTACGATGAATGACGATGATGGCCTTGTAGACCACCAGAATATGATTAACGCAGAGAAAGAAATGGTTACTCGCGTTAAGAACTTACAAATTGAGAATCTAGACTCTGTTCGCACCCGGAAAAGAGATGAAGATGGTTTGAGGAAAGCCTTTTTCACTGGTGATCATGATGCAGAAGTGGGTTCTTCGAGACCAAAAACTCCAGCATTGATAGCAAGGAAGAATGAGAAAGAGCAAACAAGCCTTGATTACTTGTCACCTTACTTGTTTTTTCTTGCAGACGTTCATAATTTCACAAAAGAAGAAGCTATGATGGTTTACACATCGTGCACAAGAACCTTGGAAGACAGAATGCTCGAAAGAGCGAATATTATTCAGAGTAGGTTGAACGAGGAGAATGAAAGGCTCGCACAATGTCAAGCATCTTATCAGAAGCGACTATTACAGATTGATGGTCAGAGCGAGCAGGACTTTACACAGCTTTGCAGCGAAATTACCTTTAAAATCAAGATTCTAGAGAGAAGACTTCATGATCACGAAGGGTCTTCTCTCGACAAACTAAAAAAACTCGAGGTTAAACTCAAAGGAGATGAACGCTTGAAGTCATTGAAAACCTCAAAGGAGTGATGCTCCATTAAAGTAAAATATAACTTCAACTTCTCTCCAGATTACAAGAACCGTACATGATTAAAGTGCTTGCATGACTAAAATGCTTTAATTTTGATTCTCTTTTCTTTAGTAGCCCATCACAAACCGTTGCTATTTCTCTCTAGGTACCGTTCACAAGATGCCGACGACGCTACTACCAGATCCAAAAGTGGTCAAAACCTGAAGCGAACTTTGGAGAAAATGCGAGTGCTAACAAAAGAGGAAAATTCGATCAAAAACGCATTTGTGTTAGAAGACATCCTTGATCTTGCTGTTGCGAGGTGATCGATTGTACTTGATTGAAAACCCTCGAGAAAGGAAATTTCTAAAACTACGTATTCCGTTATTCAAAAGGAAGATCCTCCATCGGTATCCGCTTCTGCATCCGGTGCGAGTGCGAGTACCATGACTGATGCTGATGGCATGGCACTTGCCATCAAAATGAACGGAAAGGGTTGTGAAACGAACCAGGACCACGCGGAAGGTATTCACATCCTCCTCCTCTCCTCAACGCATCAGTGGAAGTGGTAAATCGGGATCAGGATTAGGATCTTCTACCTCGCCGGATTCAGAGTCAGAGCCAAATGTCGAACGTACCTCCACCAGCACTAGCGAATTCACAACATCGTCCCCTCAGCGACCAAGCACCACTAAACGTGTCACAAAAACTAAAGTCACGACATCATCCCCGCAACGCTCTGGTACAAATACAAATACATCCTCATCATTTGCGTCGCCTCTTTTATCCAATCTCACAAAAGACTTGTTTGCAAAAGATAAGAAAGACATGTCGGTATCATTTGATAATCGCGTGAAACGGCATGCGCCAGTATACGTAGTGGATGATTTGACATTTGGTGACGATGATGATGGGTCTGAGAGTGATTCGTTAGAGGAAGAAGCAGATCAAATGATGGAGAATTTTGATGCCGTGTATGAACGTCTCAAGGCATTGAAGAAGAATGATGGAAGTGCCAATGCCAGTGCCAATCTTATCTTTTTACGAATAAAAACACATCCTATTGCCACATTTTAATCACGCCATCCCATCCGCACGTAAAGACAGTAGAAGGAAGTACGGGGTGCCACACACATCCAATCGTCGGACCTTTATCATGTGCACGATATTTTTGGCGCAATTTGCCCCTTTTCCATTCCCATACAAAGACCTTCCCATTTCCATCTCCGCTGCACATAAATTGTCCATCTGGACTGATGGAAATATCGACGCATAACCAGAGACCTGGTGCCCAGTGAACTTCTTTTTGCGCTGGACTGCAAAAAGATTTCTACCCTGGTCAACTGCAATCTGGTTATCTAAGCTCTGCCCAACAAAGTAAGATCCAGAGGGGTGTAAGGTAATCACGGGCATGGAGTGCATGGTTGGATCCGAAATGTATTTGATTGGCACGCCAATATCCCACTCCCAAATGAGGACTTTCTTAGATTTCTCTATCGACGAAACTGCCCCTTTCATCTGGAGCCCGCGCCTGTCCAGTTCTCTGA
>Ga0115005_10004866_pt1 | contig 10617 bp, 7 predicted proteins | sample ArcOceMetagenome_FD_87163 | JGI IMG/M metagenome (GOLD analysis project Ga0115005, IMG submission 87163) | Marine eukaryotic phytoplankton communities from Arctic Ocean - Arctic Ocean - Greenland ARC118M Metagenome | ecosystem: Environmental > Aquatic > Marine > Oceanic | place: Arctic Ocean...
AATGTCAATGTCAATGTCAATGAACGTGCCCAACTCATAAAAGCTCTATCCGACGAGGACATGCCAAAATGTACAGCCATTCTGAAACAAAGACCAGAATTTGCTCAACAAACGGATGACAACGGATGGACGATCCTGCACGAAGCTGTACGATTCGGGAACCTCCCCATGACCGAGCTCCTCGTTGAAGATTTTAATGTCGACGTGAACTTGAGAACTCATGGGAATGGGAGAGTGGGAGAGGGAGGAAGTCCTCTTTATTATGCTTGGAATAGTTTTGGGTCGGATCAACATCCTTTAGTCAAGTATTTGGTGGATAGCGGGGCTGTTTATATTGAACCAGTGGTTGCGGCAGTGCAGGAGGATGAGTTATAAATACATGAACATACTGTATATTGAATATGTATATTGTGTAGCACATTAGGTTTATTTTTATTTTGTGATATGCCTCTCTGTATTTGTATTTTGCTATAAGGAAGCTTGTATTGTAGAGGTTCAGAGGAAAGGGGTGTTCAACTACAATGTTCAATGTTGAAGATGTGTTTGTCTACCGGTACAGGACATTACAGGAGAGGCTTGGGTTTTACATTCTCAGTTGTAAAGAAAGAAAGAAAGAAAGCGCTTGGGACAGGCTCATAAGCTGATTACAAGAACTTTCTCAGAGTTATAACATTCATCATGATTTACTACGCAACAGAAAGTTGGGCTTCAAAATCTCAAGTACACGTACCCCGTTGACATGACACGACACTCGCACAACTACTACTAGTATTCGGTATTCGACTGATTCATTCGATTCCATGCTGTACAACAAAGAAACAATTCATCATCTCGAGACGGGTGTCCCTCTTCTTATCATCGATGAATACCCTGGAGACTTTGACCAGCCGACAAGAAATTCTCCAATTGAAAATGGTGCTTCCTCATCCTTTCACAGTGTCATGTTCATGTATGGAATGTTCGCTGGCGTAAACGTTCAGCAATTTGTGTTTTTTGGATACCTTCGACCATTCGCTGCTCTAGTACGTGTAGTAGCTCGTGAAGATGCTGAATCCATGGCAAAGATCCTAGTAGAAAATAAAATGATGCTGTGCGGGGTCGATACCATTTTTTGTATTGCATTCTTTTCTGCAATGTACCTTCTCTGTTTCAATAATCTCTTGAGATTTGGATTTGATGTGAATTCGAGGAGCCCTGGTGATAAAGATACCGAGGGGGGGCATGAGGATGATAAAGAGGATGAGATCGTGGCCTTGGAATCAACCTTTGCTCTAGGGAGATTGCGATTTGATGTGAATATGAGGAGCCCTGGTGAGAAATATACCGAGGGGGGACATGAGGATGATAAAGAGGATGAGATCGTGGCCTTAGAATCAGCCTTTGCTCTAGGTAGCTTGGTAAGTGATGACAAATATCTCACATCAAAATATTGCAATATGTTTAGACCATTTCATCTCATTATCCTACAGACAGGTGGATGTATAATGCTCTTAATATCTGATTGGTTGTTTGGCAGCATGATTGAAGCTTCATTTATTACCAGAGTTTTACTCTGGTCTATTCCAGCTTTTATGTTTGAATGTCGCCACCCAAACAACTGGTCGTTGACAGTATGGTGGAGAAGGGGAGAAGGATGAATTAAAATAACAATGGAGTACATCTAATCTATGGACATCGGGAGGGACTAAAACAATTTCGAAATTGAAAGCAGATTATAAAATTGTAGATAGAGTCAGACAGTTCTCTGTTTCAGCCGCTACCCAAGCCATTCGACACCGCCACTGCTCGAGAACATTCACACGCAGTTACAGTGAAAGCTACAATTCACACGATAGTGGGAAGGGACGATATTCGGTCAACAATGGAAAACTTTGGAAACGTCGAGTAGCACTTCAAATCTATGTATTGGTTGACCTGAAAGTAATACTGTGTGACGACAAATTCAAAAAGATCTTCAAACTGATTTCAAAATTATTTTTGATATGTTATTATAGCATCGTACATGTAGTCAATGACTTGCCCAAGAAGTACATACATTCAAACACACTCTTAATTTAACCATTGTGACGAATTGAGACAAATATTGGAACATTAGTAGCATCGTAGTACTGCATGTACTTACCTGTACACTTGTTTCGTGGCAATGAATGGAAACAAGTCTCATCGGGCTTTACTTGAAATCATTCAAGAGAAAGAGAGAGATTTAAACCGCATACGCCAAGTGGCAGACTCGGCCGCAGAAGATGAAATGATCAATGGACAACGGCAGCTGCAGCAGTTACAGTCGGATTATGGGCGCAGTAATGACACAATCAAGTCACTCCAACAATATATTCACGATTTGGAGGAGGAGCATATGCAATCTATACAGAGCGTCGAGAGAAAATGTAAAGAAGCTGCGGAAGAGCATATTGCGAAAATGGGTGCTAAATCGGAAGATGAACAGAGAAAGCGTTTGAGGAATGAGTTCGATGAAAGACTTGCTAGTAAAGAACGAGACTTGGAGAAAGTATATCAAATATCAGTCGTTGAAGAATTACGGAATCAAGAGAGAAAGATGCACGAACAATTTGATAGATTGATGAGTGATGGAGAACATCAACATACTCAAGAGGTGGTGGAGCTCCAGAAGATGATCCAGGCAAAGGATGCGGAGATTTCTGAGCATATCCGTTTGAATGAGAAGGAACAAGATGATCGAGAGGCCCACTTTAGGCGAGAGGCTAGAGAAGAGTGTAATGCTGAGGTTAGGTCGCAGCTAGAAGTATGCGAACGGCGTTTTCAAGCATCAATATCGATCCTGGAAGAAGAGAAGGATCAATTCATGCGTGATTTGCACCAGTTTAAGCAAGGTAAATCCAGATCAGAACTAGAAAATAGAGAGCTTCGTTGTAAGATCGAAGAGCTGTTGAGTGTCCTCCAGAATATGGAGTCTGAATACATGGCCACAGTGGACTCGATGGCATCACGCAAAACTAGCATGGAAGCTAGAATAAACGAATTGCAATGCAAAATATCAAGTTTGGATGCATCCTTAAGCAATGCTGAAGACGAATATAGTAGACAATTGAAAGCTATAGAGAAACGTTGCAGGGCTGAGAAAAAGACCCTTGATCATACAATAAAGAAACTCAAACAGGAATTGGAAGCCGCAAAGGATGAGAAAGAAGACATTGAAGAAACAGTTAAAGAAAAGGAGAGTGAAGCGAAAAATTGTAAGCTCCAGTTAAAGGAGAAGGTGTCAGTTCTCAAGAGAGAGTGCAAAAGTTTGCGTCAAGAGATAGATGCAATTCATGGAAAGGCTACAGCTGAACGAAGGTATGGTTCTGCGCACAAAGAAGGAATTGAACAAGCCCTTTTTGACAAAGAACGAGAGAGCACCATTGCTCGTCAGAGGCTTCTCCAACAATTTGAAGATACTATGAAGCGAGACAAGGAAGCTTTCGCTGAAGAAAAGTTGCATCTCGTGAGAGAACGAGATGAAACTAGGATAGAAAAAGAAGCGGCAGTTCATGCACTGGAAAAGAAACGTATGGATTATGAGTCACTTCGAGTTGAGTTATCCTCACTCCGACAAAGACAACAGACGGATATCGAGGCATATATAGAAAATAATCAAGAGTTGAAAGTAAGCAATGGGACATCACGGGAGGAGAATCTGCAGCTGAAGGAATCCATAAGAGCAATGAGGTCCGAGATGGAAAGGCTGATGGCATCGTCCTCAGAAGTAGAACGATCGCAAGTAAAGTCATCGGTTCCTCTTTCGCATTCATCTCGGTACAGTCAAAGGCAATTCCAGTCCAGTGAGCTGCACTCTTCGGTACACCAACAGAGTTTGAACGACCAACGAGAAGGCAGGTACGTGTAAGGGGATACGGAACATAAAACCTTTCATTCAACATATATTTTTTAACATTCAGGAACACGTACGTAGCTGTCAATCGCAGGAATCACTCCAAACAAAGGTCGAGAGTATCGAAATGGCACTTCGACAAATGTCAGCTCAAAACAAATCCATTACCATTGAAAGAGACAGTCTCATTGATATATCAAATCAGTTAAGAGGTGAAATATCAAGAGTGCAGATTGCATGTGATCTTGCACAATCACAGAAAGCAAAAGATTGCATAAGAGCTATTTCTAATGACAATCAACTACACGTAGGTGATCAGAACCAAACTATTGATGACATCAATGTGCAAGACCTAGCGAAAGACATTTGGGCTAAAGCTGTCCAACCTTTGCAATCGAGGGAGGTGCGTATAGATATACGTTGACATATCTTCTGCTAACTAAAAAAAGTTCATCGTTTCGTTTTCTAATTAGATGTGCATCTTTTGAAAGCCGCTAGTAAAGGTAAAGGCATCCCAACGTGAGACAAAGAGTCAAGAATATAACCTCCGTAAGATGAGTAGCTATCAGAAAAATCAAAATAAAGGTATGAACCGAGGGAAGAGGAACAAGATACGGAACTGGAATAATAGGGAAGACGGATAACTTCGAAGTCGATCTCTTCCCGCTCACGAGCAGTAAGATTACCAGGAAGTAACCTTGAACAAGCAAAAGTGAGAATAATAGTCCCTGTTTGCGAAAAAGTGAAGTCACATTCCACGAGAACATTGCATTGAATTCGTCGCCATTTCTGATTCTCTAGGATACATTATCTTTCCCCAGACTATGTCATTTCCCCGTCTCTGGCAGCCGATCAAATCAACTGAGTTTGTCTTCACAAAAAAGATGAATGAACCCATTCTCCATGAACCTGGTACGTGTAGTGTACAAGTTGAATAGGCAACGCAGGGTCCATGGAGGCTCTGCACCGCTTCATCTCAATTCAACCAGAATATTATGGTGAGAAGGGTGCACCAATTTCTCCTTGCACTCTTCCTTTAGCTTATGCATAATTGACTTTGATAAACTGATGGTACGAATACGAGACATGATAATATGAGCAGTGAGAAAAAAATTCCCTAGAGATTACGTGAGGGGAAAGAAATAAGATAAAGGCAGACTAACGACTCTCCTTGTCACTGTTTGAAAAAAGGTTAAACGAATCTTAGCTACACGTACGTGTGGTGTACCCACTACTAAACAGTAAGATTGCCAGGAAAAAAACCTTGAAGCAAAAATGTGAATGGCAGTTTTTGTTTGCGAAAGAGCACAATCATATTCCACCAGAGCTTTGTATTGAAATCGTTGCCGATTCTCTTCCTGGGATCAAGTATGGCATCCATGTCGTCTCCCCCATTTGTTGCAAGGTATAATTCCCTCCGAATCACCCACGGAGAGAAGAACTCACAATATAGTTGTGATCCAGGTCCCTGGCTGCCGATAAAATCAGCTGAGTTTGACTTCACAACAAACCGAGGTATGAACTCGTTCTTACAGTGCAGGCACTTTGTCCTGTATTCCGAGAATGAACAGAATGTCCATCCCATCATTAATTGCTCACTACTGAGAAACGCAGAGCATTTTGGGCAAGAGTCTCCTTTATCTTCAATTTCAATACCACTGTATAGATCGTCATTCAAAAGACATTCGCCCATGATGAGATTCCTTTCAATGACGTCCGTTGTCAGCAACCTATTTCTTTTATTTTGATGTAGCCTTTTCTGCGATGGCGGTGTGCGCCGTGAATCTTTGCGGTGTGGGCCGGAAGACTCTGACTTTGTGCTGGAAGTTTCACTCTGCGATGCTTCATTCGAAATTGAGTGCTCTGAATTTGCAAGACGTGAATGATTAGTCTTTCTTGGCCGACCGAACCATTTCGGTTTTGTAGCATCAACTTTGATGACACTTGGGTCAAATACGCGCAGCGGGACATTTGTTAGCGGCGATTTGATTGGTTCGTCGGGATTTATTTCATTGGCCACTGAAAATGTGGTGAGGTAATTTGAATAAATCTCACTATCCACCGGCAAGTATTGTTCCTTCATCATCGTTATTAATTGTGTTGCACGGCTAGTCGAACCACACCTGCCGCATGCTTCCATCAATGCCTTTAGTGCATCTTGATCTGATGGTAGACTTCGTAACGATATTGTTTCCATCACAGAGAAGGCTAAATCCAATTGACGGTTGGCCATTAATTGCGCTGCCTCTATATCAGCATCAACGCGAGAATTTTGATTCATCGGTGAAGGAACATTGTGAAGAGGCTGCAATATAACCATAGTTTCATCTGTAATAGTTGTCTGAGATACTGTACTTCCACGCGAACACAAATTTGTTCTTCCGCAATAATCTGCACTACCAGAATTGGCGGCCGACTCACGAATTTCTGTTTCAACGCTCTTCTGAATCCTGGAAGCTATGAGGTCGCTCCGAGGCTGAGTCTCGTTATACAGATTTCGTAGTAATTCAAATTTTGCACCAACTATTTTGCAATACACCATAAAGAATACTGTGAACGTAGCGACCTCAATTGACGCATGAGATTTTCCTGGGCGAAAGTCTGCATCATCAGCGTCAGACTTCGCATTCCCAAACATTTTAGAAACATTATCAATCCTTGCAAATTCTGCAGCGATTGCTGGGGGGATAGGCCTTGGGTTCGTAAATAATGTAGCATCAAATTTATCTGGCCAGTTTTTGTACATGAAGCTTTTTTTCTTTTGGGTCGCAGCGTAAATTTGGTCCATAAGGTTGGACCCACTGATAGGTTCATCTTTCGGTTGAGGGACTTCCACCGAACGGAGCCCTTTGTGAGCTTTAGCACTCATCAGAAATGGAGTTTCTTTCTTCTTGAGTGTCATCTTGCTTCTGTTCTTTTTTGCGGTAATTGACTGGTCAAAGAAAAGTATATCTGGTGCTCCAGGTTCATACATTTTTTTTGTCAAAAAACAATCGAATTGCTGTGTTGCACAAAACTCACGAAGAAAGAACCTATGATCGGACCTTTGCGAAGCAATAAATTCTTTGGTCTTGAAGGTCTTGTTACCGTTGTGCACAGTAATGAATTTCTTGTAATCCCGAAGCATTGTAACGTTGAAACGAAGGAAAGCCTCTTGGACAGAGTCCCAAGAACTTTGCTGAAATTCTCCACCCTTGCCATCGGCAAAAGTACCTCGAGATTCACCATTCAGTATAGTTTCACTATCCGGCGTAAAAGCTAAATTGAAAACATCATCGTATCCACGTAGTCTTTCTTTCCAAACTCGATCTGCTGTTCTCGTTAAGTCATTTGACTGCAAGATCTCGCCATCTTGGCCCACAATTTCATCCCGTTTCAATCCTCTTGCTTCCCAAAACACATCACCTACATTCTGTTGAAGGATCTTCTCTAGCTTTGATCTTCGTTTCAAAGGCAGAGGAGGAAACGGAACTGTATTGTGTCCCATTGTGATAAGGTTCTGATCCAAGTCCACCACAATTGTCTCATCGCTAATATCTCCAACTGCATGCGCCAAATTTTCTCTAGATATACCACATAGATAGGGCATAGGAGCATCTTCCATCCAAGTGATCAACACACGTTAGAATCAACACAGCATAATGCGTATAACAACTGCAACATATTTTCTTACCAAGCATAGGGGTCAGGAACCTCGGTAAATAAGGAACATAAAGATGACTCCATTGCATCGGAAATAAAAGAGAACACAATATTTCCGCACAGGTAGTGACCAAGCTATACTTGCTGGACACAAGCAGTACCTTTCGTTCAAGGGTGAGAGCGTACCAAACGAATACTACATTATTCAAATCAAGGCACTCGAATAAGACTTTGAAAGGCAGAGCAACATATGCCAGTGGTTGCCCACCCGGTGGAGCCCAGAATTTAAGCGTGGACGAGAATATCTAGAACGGGCATAGACATAGACATAATGTGAATACACATAAAATTTGACGGGGTAGATGGAGTGCATGCATACACATACGTGCATAAAAAGACTTGACTCACCTTGAGACGCAATTCAAAGATTCCAGGCGGGGGCGCAGGCGCTTCATCGCAAATATTCATGATATACCGTTCAATCGGCACCTCCATAAGATCCGTCATGGTTGCCAATCGATAGAGCTGTGCCAAGTACTCCCGAAAGGAATGAAGGTATGGCCACGACGACAAGATGCACAATACCTTGGGGATGTATATTTCAGTCTTATCATACGACAGGGATACTTCCACCTTTTGTTCATGGTCCGCAGTATTAATCATTGCTTTGCCTTCTAATAATGCCGATAAATCAGAATCAGCACCATCTTCATAAGTTTCCCACACTGTGAGACAGGTACCATACATTTTCTTGCCTTTATCATTGGTTAGTACAAAATAGTGTATTCTCGGCATTTGATATTCAGTAGTAAGACTCAATACCTGGGGAAAACAGAAATGGGATACCATGGGATTGAGGGGACAATCGGATCGATCGTCCAGTGGATACTGTGCAGTTTTGACCGGTTCGAGGGAGAATTCCGCAGCGAGTGGATTGTTTTGATCGTCTGCATCTTGTGCGCTGTTGGTTCGGGGTAGATGCACGTTTTGACTCTCGGTTTTGACCGGAGAAGACGAATGGTGATCATTTTGATCATGACCATTGAGATTATTTTGTAGAGGTTTCATGTTTTGTTCATCACCATGTTCATCACCATGTTCATCACCATGTTCATCACCATGTTCATCACCATGTTCATCACCATTATCGTCGCTGTCACCATCACCATTGTCATCGCTATCAGAATCCATGGCTGCCCTGGCTCTTGATGGAGTCATAATATCATCATCATCTTCACCATACTTCACCCTTCTTGGAGGCGTCACTGGCATTGCTATTGGCCCCGACGCCTTGGTAGTACGTGTAGACTGTATATGAATATCTTTTGAACTATCGTCGGCTTCAGCGTCGGCTTCGACATCGGTAGTAGGATCCTCATCATCCGTTTCACTCAATACACCCGAATCTTCCGTGGCAGGAATCCGTGTCCCTCGGAAGGAAGAAGCAAGAGTAATATGAGTCATATCATCACTATTGGCAGAATTGATCTTGAACTTCGAATCTCCATCCTCAAAAGTCTTTCTATTTGTCATGAGTGGGGTTACTCTATCCTCCACACTGTATGGATCCACGTCTGCACTTGACTGACTCAGACTGTTCCCAATGATTCCTCCATCGGACGCAATCGTCAAATGAACTGCTCGTGATGAAGCCCTCCTATCGAACTCAGGCGAGGAGGATGGTGGTGATGGTGATGGGGGTTCATTCATCCGTTTTCCAAATGATCTATTGGAATCCGTCTTTGTGCCACCCTTGCCCTTGCCACCATGACCACGATCGTGATCGTGATTGTCATTGTCATTTCGTCCATTGTGCTGCTGCTGCTGCCCATCGTTCTTTTTGTCATTTGGATCCTTATCCTTATCCTTGTTGCGTCTCTTGGGTTTGCAACTGTAGACTAAAAAGTATTCCACCAGTCGTTTGGATACCATCTCGTGAGCTGATGCTGGTTTATGCTCGTCCTTCATTTTATTTTCAATCCACGGTTTTGAGTTTCGATATTAATTGTCCACGGTCCAGTCCACGGTAGTACAGAAGCTGCTACCTGTAATATATCCTATAGTACGGTACTGGGGTACAACTGCAAAGATGAAACAAGATATGAATATGCTAGCTGATGCTATTGTAAAATGTAGGCTCGGATCGGATGACGTTCAATAGGTAGGCTAGCTAGCTAGTGGTGTGTATGATGGTGTAGGCTTCCTTCATTTTTAATTTTTACCCGAACTTGAACTATTTTCTTATTTTCAGCGATGTCGTCAAAATCCCAACATGAAGTGGAAAGTGATATCTTTATTTTGAAAAAAACAACACAAGCGCACACGTACAGTACACAGACACACTAACTATTGTTCAAATGCCAACCGAAGCCAAAGATGAAGAGAAAGGCGGATGGCAGATGCTTGGACCTCTCGGTTCAATTCAATTCAATTCAATACAATTTCAATTGGAAGCTTCAAAGTTGTACGTGTGGTACATACTACCAAATAGTGCGTGGCAAAGATGCCCATTCCTTTGCTAATCGGATCAGGAGCGATTTCAGCTTCTGCAGCACTAGCATGGATCATCCGCATGATCCACCAAGAACATGAACATGAAACCCCAACAACAACTCCAAATCAGCACGACGACAACACTGACATTGTAAGCAGCAGAGGAAGAACAGCACTAAACCCACCCCTTCCCTACCTCGGAGCCTTCCTCACCGCCCTCCAAAACCCCTGCGACGTTGACACGAACCCAGAGGGAATGATTGCCCTCTGTATGGCAGAGAATAAACTCATCCTGAAGGATTTATCACAAAGGCTCAATCGAAAAGATGTGGCTGAGAAAGCGTTTCTGGACGAGGGGAATTATTGTTATAATGATATGAGGGGGATGATGCATGTGAGGGAATCTGTGGCTAGGTTTTTGACGAGGAAATTCTTGAAACCGATGCAACCAGTACCGATAGAGGGAAGTCAAGATGGCGATGGCGATGGCAATCATGATGGTGCAAGTACAAGTAGTGCAAATGTGATTGATGCCGAGAATGTCATCCTTGGATCGTAAGTTTCGAAAGACACAGTGTCGTGAAATGAAATGAATCTTGTCACCACCACCACACACACACACACACACG
>Ga0115005_10004867_pt1 | contig 10616 bp, 7 predicted proteins | sample ArcOceMetagenome_FD_87163 | JGI IMG/M metagenome (GOLD analysis project Ga0115005, IMG submission 87163) | Marine eukaryotic phytoplankton communities from Arctic Ocean - Arctic Ocean - Greenland ARC118M Metagenome | ecosystem: Environmental > Aquatic > Marine > Oceanic | place: Arctic Ocean...
CGGATTAAATCTTTGATTTGTGCAATGTTTGTGTCCGGCGATAGATTGATGAGTTCTATCTTTTCTTTCCCCCACTTTGCAAGGAGTGTAATGGACAGCGGTACGCTAGATTCAGTATTCATGCCACTTCCACTCATTGGCTATTGCGCTTTGGATTTTTTGAATGAAGTCGGTGATGGGGTTTGATTCTTCTTTTGTTTGGACAAACTTTGTATTTGGCAGAGAGGAAATGATTGTGAATTACAACAGTAGTACCGGTTGTATCAAAGCGCTCTGTGACGGTGTTGCGTGTTTCGAACATCGGAGTCGTGAAGACAAGGTATTAGATGTTATGGTGGTTTCTCATCACAGGTTTAGAGAATTTTAGAACCGTTGGCCCCTCAAAATTTCGTGTCTTTTTCCAAAGAAAAAGCCCGTATTCAGTATGTTCAATGTATCTGTATCGGTATCACCTCTCACCTCCCACACTAAACTTTTACCTCCTTTGTTCATCAGCATACTCTTGTATTTCAGATTTATATTTGATTTCAAGCATCTCTAGATCAGGAAACATTGAACATACAGGTAGTTCAAAAATGATTGAGTTTCCCTATGTCACGTTGACGACTTCTGGGATTCAACTCACCGTCTCAAACTTGAGAGTCAATGAGATCTTGAGAAAGGTACTCTTGACAGATATCGAACATGCCGATTTTTATCTGGCAGCGGTTCTCGTGGTCTTGCTCTGCGTTTGTTTCAAGCTTCTCCATGCATTCAGTAGACCTCCACCGGTCCAGCGAAAGCTTCTTCGAAGACGTCCGGCTCTGCAGATATTGTTCAAACCCGATCCCGATATTGTTTCCTCCTCTCAGCAGCAACATGATTCCACAGGCAATCATGAATTTGATTCGAACTGCGAAGATATGAGCGTCGATCCAAGCATTCCAAACGTAGTGGTGTCAGAACATCTGCATGGTGACAATTTTTCAGGCACTGGTGCATCCCGTACTGGGTCGTATACATCAGAAAAGTCCAAGCCTAAAAAGCCCACCATTCGCCCTCATGACCTTCCAGATAGTTTTGCTCCACTCCTTTCTTCTTCTCAGATGGAAATTCTTTATGAAGAACTTTCTACTGATCTTTTACATGCTCTTCAACTCGAAGGGTGTATTCGTCTTCGTGGTGGAAGGCATGATGTACCCTTGGATAAAGATAGCTCTCGCCCACAACTTGTGTTGGACATACCAAACGAAGGATGCAAAGTTACTGCCGTGGCAGCTGTTGGCAGTGATGGATTTTCGACAGAACATGATCTAAATCCTGCAATAGAGACAAAGGAGAGAAGCTTACCAATGGTCAAACATTTTGGAGTAACCCTTGATCCGCCTCTTCCACTCAAAAATGTCGCACCTACATTGATCCATTTTCCCACCTTGTTTGAAGATAACGTGGTCAAATACACCTTGAGAAGGATACAGATTGTTCGGTATGCACTTGATATGCTCAAATCTATTAGCTCTTTTATTGAGAAAATCTTATGGATTCTTGAATCCAAGTGTCAAATCCACTTGGGAAAGGTATCTGTCACGCCAATTTACAAGGGAGCTGAAAAGGTTGGAGATGATGGAATATGTTGCGAACCACAATGGAGATTGAGTTTGGCGTTTTCGGGACATGCTATTTTGTTTGGATTCATTCCAATTCCTTTTGTCAATATTACTCTGCCAACTTGGATAATTCCTCAACCGCATGCTTTGCTGGATTACTTGGCTTCTAGCCAGCCTCTAGCGAGCGCCAAGATGAAGCGTGAAGAGATTGCAGAGGAACGAATTACTCTTGCTGTCATAAATACTGTAGAAACATGGGATTTGAAAGTAAAAGCATTGGTAACTCCTCCAGCGCTAAGTGTAGATCTGACAATGCCTGGTGGTATTACAGTTGCCGTAGAAGCAATGCATGGTACTGACGTAAGCGGAGGAAGACCGCGTGGGGGAGTGGAAAGCAGTGGATATGGAATTGTCGAATCAAATTCGAACTCGGACACGCTTTCGAGTTGCACGATATTTTCTGAGAACGATAACACCAGAGCGAGGTTTCGAAGGCATAGAGCGAAGTCGGCCATGAACCAATCTTCTTCCATTTCCAAAGTTTTCGATGCCAACAATTTAGTGCCTTGGAAGTTCAATGTGATTATGAAGGGTAAAGTCGAAAAGAATCAAATCTCAGTTGCGTGCACAAAATTTTCTGCGGTCCACGATCCATACATTCGCCAGGACAAGCCATTCAAGACTGGGGAAAAAGTTGGTAGCCGAATTTCTCTATCGGGAAACTTTGTGGTCCGGAATCCTGACGCTGCGGCGTATGAAAAGGCTGATCAAGATGCAAATTTTCCTCGAAAGGTGTCTACAAACCAATTGCACAATCTTGCGTTGGAGGCGAATCGTAGAACTGTAGCAGCAACTCTTTTATTTCCTGAAAAGAACTCCTCGAACAATAGGCGTCATCAAAATCTCCTCAAATACGATTACAATCTGGACATTGACGAAGACACTTCTCTTGATGCTGTGTCGCTATCAGTCGGGGCAACACACCCGATGCTGAAAGGGGGAACGATTATCACGACCATTTTGGAATCTATATATGCACATGGAATTCTTTCTGCCCGAGAAAACTCTATTGTTGACATGATTGAATTGACTAGGAAACGGAACATTCTTCGACATTTACCTGCTGTAGACTTTACTGCGGGCATTCAAAATGTCTACATACCTGAAGAAAGTATGTCATTTTCAGATGACGGTCAGACAAGGTGCTTACCAGAACTGCTTGGAGGTCAAATGATGCTAAGAGTTATGGGGGGGTTCAAAACTATGTCCTCCTCAATGCAGAACGATGGCAGTTCGAATAAGAAGAGATTTGATTTACCAGATCGTACACCTTCGTCAGACCTCCATGTGGACGAAGGGATCAGAGTTGTTCTTGACTTTGGCGTGGGTTCCCTCGCTTTGAATAATCAAACCAACGTACATGAGTTTCCTGAGCTAGACGTCTTTGAAGAGAAATTGCTCTCAACTCTTGCAGGATCCATTGACGGTACTATTGGATTTCACCTACGTCCTCAAAAATTAGGGCAGAATACAATGGTAGCTCTTTCGAAGAATATTTTCAACCCTTTGGAGGCTTATGAAATTGACTTTTCTGGTAAGAAAAAAGGTTCTTGTCCTAGATTGAAGATGTGTGTGTGCTATTGCTATTGGTAAAAGCAAACTTTCTACTTAACAAACACTTGTGTGCTCATCCTTGATTCGATTCGCCAATCTCCGTAGGTTCAAATGTTGGACTCAAAATAAGTGAAGCGACAGCAACTCTCGGGCATAGACGAGTAATTATACCTTCAGAAACCACATTTGGAATCCACATCGTAAACTCCATTGTTGATATGGCATTTGATGGCACCACCGAGTGTGAGTTAAATTGGGACTTCCAGGGATCTTCTCCAATTTTGCAGTCGACATCAGTAGGTGCATCTCCTGAGATGGCGAGTCATGAAGAAAAGGAGCAAGTGAACTTGCTCATCTACTCTTTACGGCAGGGTAGATTCAATCTCAATGTGTCTTCAGTTGGAGGTCTGACTATTACACAAGCTGCAACCACGAGAGAAGATAAAGAAGGTAAGAAATACCGTCTCTGCGTCAACCTTATTGTTGGAATCTTGCTAAACATCTTCTTCACCAGGACTTTATGACTGGAAATTTTTTAATGCAATCGTTTCTCCCGATGACGAGTCTGCAGGCCACCTTTTCAAAGTATTGCACGATGAGCGTACGATGAATAAGCTGCTTCAGGTTGTCAGGTTGGTGAACAAGGATTTGGAAAAGCTTGCGAGATATCTGTTGAAGCAGGTTTGGAGGGCGAAAGAAATTTTCGACAGCGAAGGAGTTTCAGATCCCGGTCACGCTATTCCAGGACACAAGATGGCAAGATTGTTGTCGTTATTCTTATGCGGTGATGCTAGCCAGCTTCATGACATTTTACCCATAGTTGTCAGGGTTGTGAAGGGAGAAGGTCTAGATGTCATGAAGACAAAAGATTTACTTCGTAAAAATCTATCTATTTATGATGAATACGCTTCTGAGATAGACAGAGCAACAAGATGGGCTGAAGTGATGCTTGGATCGATTGAAGCTCCAAAGCCATTTGTGGAGAAATTGTTTCCCCTGTCCCTTGATCCTCGTTTTAAGGATTTATTCACAGATTTTCCTTCTGCAAAAGAGTTATATCATATATTATTGGAAAAACGTCACCTTCCACTTGAACCAGCATTTTCTGCAATGGTGTCAACTTTAGCTCCTTACATGAGTTTCCCCGAAGTTGAGTTCATTTTGCAATCTCGCCCGTCCAAAGATTGGCAACCTTGTGATCTACGAAGGCTGAGATATGTATATGCTGTGAAGAAGAAGGTCCTTGAAATTTCAGAGAGTTATGGTGGACTTTCTTTCATGCCACAGTCCTTCTTCGTTTCCGTCTTTGTTGGTGAAGCAACCAGAGCGAGCTTAAGGGCATGGGGCCGACGACACCTACGTGCAGACACGCATCTGCAGTCATCACCCTCTTGGCAGACTGAAAAAATGAGCAATGAGAGTGCGTTGCATTCTTTGCGGAAACGCCGAGAGTTGTCATCGAATGGCAGCTTGCATCATCTGAGTACTTTGCAGGAGGAAAAGGAATTGGGTGATGGTGATTTTCTATCGCCCGCAGGAAGAATTGCTTCGATGGCTGACATTCAGAACCAAACGGCAGGAAATGGAATCTTACGATCGAAAAAATCTAGAGCTCGGGCTTCCGTGCTGTCTAAACAATCTCAGGGGGTTGCGCAAGAATCTTTTGATGTTGGAGACTCCTTGTTGGGCCCGGAGGATGTCGCTATTCTTCTACAGGCTGGATTGACTTCTTCGATGCGTGGATCTACTGTTGTTCAGCTGAACCAGAGGATGCTCTTGGATTTAATGGCTAGCCAACCCAGGATGTTTGCTGTAGCTGTGCTTTGTGAAATTGGCAGCCCCGGAGGGCAAGGAAATCCACGGGGGCTCACATCCGCCCTTATGGCTCTTTTGGACTTGGATCAAAGCTCATTTACAGAATTCCACCGCCTAGATATGCAGCAATTGCTCGAGAGTTGGTTGCCAGGCTTGAAAATTCCCAAGCGAGAAGATTATCTGGCTGGTGGCCGATGGGCGTCACGCAGCTATTATGATGCAATGTATAATGTTGCTGAGAGTATCTTGGAAGAGGGGAAAGTTTACACCGCTTTTAAAGGGTATATTCAACGTGTTAGACATCACGATGAGAATGATGATGTGGCAACTGCCAAAGAATTTGAGCTTCTGGCACTTGGGTCCTCGTCTTCGCAAAACGATTTCTCTCATCTTGCCAAAACGATCGACTTTGCCAAAAAGGCTATCACTGCAGCTGATGAAGTCGGGCTTCGAGTTTTGAACAGACTTCAAATGACAGACAAAAGTTCAAAAGATATTGAAGAATGCGAGAGTGCCGTGGAAGCGTACAACACTGCATTCACAGCATGTAGAGAGTTACTGAAACTAGACAAGCTTGCATTTCATTCTGAATGGTTTAAATCTTTTTATCGCAGAAATTATGATGCTCTCATGGTGAAGTCTGTTTATGATAATGTAATCGATGATACAGACGAAGTTAGGGAATGGCTATGGAAGTTGCACAAGGCGACTTCTATGCACAGTAATGTTTCTACTTCAGGTCGCGAGACCAACGAAGACGATGACGATGACAGATGGGAATCATATATTGATTTCAAAAATCCTCAAAATCATTGCGAGCAAGCCATTCTAAGTGCTATCATCAGTCTTTTATTTTACGACGAAAAAGAAAAGGCTGCCATCGGTAATGATCCTCTTGTGAGACTGTTAATCTCAAATCCTGATGGAAATTATGACTTCTCCATCGTGACTGCCATGGGTGTGGTCACAGAAGGAAAGAAGGGCTTAGAATTAGAATCTGCACTCCAAAGACTCAAAGAAAAGAGGAACGTGCATACCATCCGTGCAGATACAGGTACCGCTCGTTCTTTAGAGTTCAATGCAGCACAGATTATGGGTGCCATCGATGAAGTGACTCAACTAAATAAACCTTATGGTATTCTTGGTTACTCGCAAGGATGTCCGAACGTACTAATGGCAGAGTCACTTCTCTTGTCCGGATCGCCAGCTCAGCAAGAAAAGCTTTCAGGGCAAAGGAGCCACTTGGTCTGCAGACAACTCCTTTTTAGTGCAGCGAATGGTTCTATGCATGGACCAGCTACAGAGGCGAAGAGTCATAGGCTAATTGTCATGTGCGAATCATTCTTCAAGTATCAACAAGGATATTGCAGCAGAGCTTTCATCTCGGCAGTTCTAGATACCTTGACTGGGCTTATGGATTCTGCACCATTCCAAAAATTTGTTGCTGGAGGGGGTGGAACCTTTCTACACAAAGGCAGTCGCGCTTTTTGGCGAGAAGCGCAGCACCTGTCGAGTGTACCAACTTGTGTTTTAAGAGGTGTATTGGAACAGCATACCACGCCAGAGTCATTGGAAATGATTTCAAACCTCTTGACAAAAGCAGCAGGGTCTAATCAACACGATTCGCAGGTCCATGTCTACGAAGCTGTTGGTAGGCCAATTTATACAAAGAATAGAAATGCAAAGGTTCTTGGGAATTGTGAAATGGGTAAGTTTTTCTGTAATTCATTTGACTTTAAAATTCAAAATGCCGGCTTTCGTATCTTATCAGATGGGTGATTTTTTTATAAATAGGCGGAGCAATTCAAAGAACTCATCACTGGAGCCCCTTGCGTGACGAAGTCAAGTTTGTTACTACACAGAAAGATAATGAGTTTGGAAACTTCCTCTGTGCCAAGGATAGACATGTGTTCCCATGGGTGGATGTAAATGCTCGATTTGGGTTTATTAGATACGAAATTGATGATGAATAAGTAAGATAAATGACTTCAAAACTACTTCCATCGGAATCATTGTGTTTCATGCAAAGCGTTGGAGAGACCAACGAAACACTGGCATTCCTCATTGCGCAATTCTATTACTTCTTGAAGGGTGAGGGATTGCCCATCACACAGCACGAATATGTTTTATATCCGTTGCTATAGTAGGTTCGACTATCCTGAATCGACATGTGATACACAAATATCGAAAGGTTGAGTTCTGGATAAGTTTCTACAGCTAAAACCACAACGTCTCTTGACTTTCGTAAATTGTGGACATATTCATTTTTGACAAGGACAAACCATCTCTGTTTTCAGATTATGTACTTTGTTAATTTGTTCCTTATTTGATATTACTCAGCTACGAACAGGTGCAATTATAAATTGATGAAATTGTGCCCATTTTCACTTCTTGCTGAAGAAGAGAAAACTCCGAGCAAGCTCTACGCAATTAACTCGTATCTTTTATTTGTGACGTTCTTTTTAAGCCATCGAAAAGGATGTGAAGAGTGTTCTGCTGTCAATAATGAATTCTGACGAGTGTAAGATATTACAGATGCCCGCGCTAATATATATTGCTATGATAGCGATGGAGACCCATATTCTGAGATAGGCGATGTTTGCGTTGCATCGTGTGGATTCTGTATTGGATCCTCCACGCATCCATTTCCTTCACCATCAATGTCCAGCGCCCCGAGTGATTGCAGCGATGTTGACTTCTCCGCGGATGCAATTCTAGGAGTGCTGGGCGTCCGGACGCACACATGTGTCGAGGTGAATGCAGGTCCTCTGAACTTGTGTTTGTCATTGGCATCTGAAGTGGATTTCCTGAGTGGCAGCGCCGCTGCTCCAAATGTTGCACCAGATGCAACTTCACGGACAACAGGCCTGAGTTTGGAAAAATTGCCACGTCTAGCTTCCTAGGAGGAGAGACGCGCTTTTTAATGAAGAGGCGCACTTCTTCAAGCAGTTCTGCACTGATACGAATACTTGGAGGAAAATCAACCCCTTCACTGGCTCCTCTCTGATAAGATCCTGCTCATCTCGAGATGACTATTGCGAGAGCGAGTCCTTGATTTGACGGCGATATTCAGTCCCAGCGTTTAGGAGTAGTTCGGCAATGTTTGTACGGCAGTACTTGGTATAGGGATGAGTCTCCAGAATAATCCAGCACCGCAGCATCTCCACAAGGAGGACTTGAGCTTGTGGGTGATTATGTGGTTGGAGAGTGTGATTTGTGACATTTAGAGAGCGTGATCATTTCTTCTGGTGGTGTTATAGGCTTGGTGGTAGATTGTGATCTAATCAGTGCCAAATCATATTTAGATTTTTGCCTGTGGTGACACCAAAAATCAGCACTCTTCAGTTTGAAGTTGGCATTTCAGTAATTGGAGCAGCAGAATAAAGCATAACACGTGTTCTATCACGCGGTTTCGTTCAATTTGTAATGTTCATGTTCACACTTTGTTCGCATAATATAAATAGCAACTTTCTAAGCTCTTTCTTGAAAATGCATTGGTTTTTGTACGAGAAAAATAATCTTCAGTCGCATTATTCGAACTATTATTAAATACCCTAACCCTACACGGATAATATACCCCCCAATCACCACAAAAAAATCTTTCCCTTGACCACCAACCACCACCACCCTTGACCCGACCCTTACAAGAACATGCTCTGGTACCGAGCACCTAAAAAGACCTGACCATATCATACCTTGTATCCGTGTATCGTACCCAGCTGTTTTAAAGCCAAAAGAATCGATGAAGAACTTAACTGCTCTAATCATTCTTTGGCTTATTGTCATGGGCGCAGATGCCTTTGCTCGAAATGTGGCAAAGAGTAATTCTCTTCAAAAGCCTCCCCATTCAAAGAAATTTCTCCAATTGTTGCAATCTTCATGCCACACTCCCCGTGATTTGCTCCAAAATATTGGTCAGCATCTAAGTACATCTAATGATTACGAAGGGAAAGTTGCATCATTAGTATTGATCAGACTTGCAAAACTGATGATAACTATTGACAATAAGCAGTTTGAACTACATGCAAAGAGTTCTTCCACACTAAGCAACCAAGATGTTACAGTTATCAGTCATGTTTGTCAAGTTCTCTCAACCTGTATCCAGCAACGTGATTACAACGACAAACTGATGATTGATACGGCAGTTGATGGTATCAAAGCTGCAGCTGTCTTGTCAAGAATATTGCATAGATCATCCGTCATCGGGAACCAAATGAGCGATGCTACGATTATGAATATGGTCGATTCGTGCGGGTCCTTTGATCCACAGATACTCGAACCGCATCATCTGTCTGGTTTAATTTGGTCATTCGACTGTTTTGAACAACAGTGCGATTATTTAAACATTCCCGAAGCAATCATTTCTACTTTTCAGGATTTGAAGCTTCCTTTTAGAGTTCGTCCTGGATTCCTAGCAAGACACGCAACCAGAATTGAAGAAGGCAATGCACAATTCGAACTGACATTAGAAAATATTATATCGCAAGTGGACTTCAGTGCAGAAGAAATACGAACCTCAAGTAATCAAGTTGTTCGAGAGAGGAGACAAACTGCGTGGCAAGGGGAAGGCGGTGTTCCAGGCTTTGCGTATTCGGGCAAAATAATGGAAACGAAACGCTTTTCTCCAGTTGTTCGCACAGTTAGAGATATTTTGAATGAAAAAATGGGTTCCTATTATGACTGCTGCCTCTTGAACCTTTATCCTGACGGAGATAGCGGAATGAGGTATCATATTGACCCTGACCAAAATCTGCGGTGGGGACTGGATACTTGCGTCGTCAGTGTAGGAGCGACTCGCCGTTTTGCATTCAGAGACATTCCGGGCAAAAAAACTGCATCAATATCCCAACCACACAATTTTGTGGTCATGGATGGGGACGTAACCCACATGTTTGATAATTGCCAATCAGAATTTCAACACTCAGTGAAGACATCAGAGGACAAAGGAGAAAACGCATCTCGATCAAGCTTGGTTTTTAAGCAGTGTCTAATGAAGTAGAAACGCGAGGCATCTCGTATGAAAGGAATTTTGAATGAATACGTCTTGTTCAGAACACAATTCCACTCGCGGATGCGCGGCATCTCCTACCTGACGCATACCAAACTGTTTATAGACCTAAAAATTATCACAAATACAAATCTTTACTTTAAACTTGCCCCCACGCTTCTATAATACTGGTTCCTTCAGTTCAGTGTAACAACTGCCGAGTCTAGTAGGAGAAGTCATTTGGGAATGCCGAGCGCCAAGTATCACGCATGCGCATTGAAAGCTCGTAATGATTAATCTCAAAAGTTGCTGGATCTTCGGCATAACATACTATCACGGTATTAACTCCACTACCAACAACACCCAAGACAACGATTGACAGGAGCATTCCAACCACAAAGCCAACCAAAAACGCGACCCCCTCCAAGTTCAAGTTGAACATGTAGGATATGGCTGCAGCAAGTCCTCCAGTAATCAATCCGTTGCCAAAGCTAATCATCATCAACACACGGTCAACCATGTAATCAGTGATGATTACAGTCCACCCACGCGATTTGAATAGAGTGATTACATTCTTTGCTGCATCAACAAAAGTGTATCCATACAGGCCGACA
>Ga0115005_10004868_pt1 | contig 10613 bp, 5 predicted proteins | sample ArcOceMetagenome_FD_87163 | JGI IMG/M metagenome (GOLD analysis project Ga0115005, IMG submission 87163) | Marine eukaryotic phytoplankton communities from Arctic Ocean - Arctic Ocean - Greenland ARC118M Metagenome | ecosystem: Environmental > Aquatic > Marine > Oceanic | place: Arctic Ocean...
TCTTCCCCCCCCCTCCAAAGACGGCCACCGACGGTGAATCGGTCCGTTTGGCGGGTGAAAAAGATTTAGGTACTTGTGAATTGTATCCACAACAATGTTTGCACAACAACAATGGACGATTTTTAGCCGTCTGTGGCGATGGGGAATACATTGTGTACACGGCGGGTGTGTTGCGCAACAAATGTTTTGGCAACGCCGTTGATTTTGGGTGGTCAACGTTTGGTACTGGTGATTACGCCATTCGTGACCAAGATTTGCAAGTGAAAATCTTTAAATCTTTCAAAGACACTGGCATTTCTTTTCGTCCCTCCGAAGTCGATGCGGAATGTATGTGGGGTGGGGCCTTGATCGCCGTGAAAAGCAACGACGCGGTGGCCTTTTACGACTGGGACACGGGGTATTACATTCAGCGCATCGACGTCCCCGCCATGCCCAAAGCGGTGTATTGGAACGATGCCGGGGACAAAGTCATCATTGCCACCCGAGAGGCTTTTTACCATTTGACTTTCAACCGTGATAAAATGGAAGAAACGTTGAGCCAAGGCCGCAGCGAAGACGGTGTCGACGAAGCGTTTGTCTTGGAAGCGGAAATCCAAGAAGTGGTGCGTTCGGGGCAATGGGTGGGCGACTGCTTTTTGTACGTGAGTAAAAGTGGACGTTTGAACTACTCGGTGGGTGGGCAAACAATGACGTTGAGTCATTTGGACCGCAAAATGTACATGTTGGGCTACGTGGGCAGAGAAAACCGTGTGTATTTGTGCGACAAGCAAATGAACGTCACTTCTTATTTGTTGTTGACCAGCGTGTTGGAATACCAAACGTGGGTGTTGCGTGACAATTTTGAAGAAGCCAACGCAATATTAAATTCGGGAGCGATCCCCGACACGGAAAACAATAAAATATCACGGTTTTTAGAATCGCAAGGATTTCGTGAAGAAGCATTGGAAGTAGCAAACGATCCGGAACAACGATTTTCATTGGCCTTGCAGGTAAAAAAATATCATTGCAACAACCCACTGTTTCGTGGTTAGCGTGGTCGCAACGATGGATGGATGACTGACCGCCGTCGTTGTTTCTTTTTTCACATCTTTTTTCACATCTTCTTCTTTTGCAATTCATTTCTTCTTCTTCTTCTTTTCCAAATTAAAAAGCTTCGTAAATTAAATGTCGCCAAAGACATCATGTCTGAATTTTCTTCTTCCACGACCGAATCACCCGCGGACATTCAATTCAAATGGAAACAGTTGGGTGATTTGGCCTTGACGTGTGGCGAAATGGAATTGTCCAAAAAATGTGCTGAAAAAGCTGGCGACCTCTCGGGATTGTTGTTGATGTATTCCGCCTACGGCGATCGCAAAGCCATGGGTGAATTGGCGACCAAAGCACGCCAAGTGGGTAAATTCAACGTGGCTTTTGCGGCGGCGTACATCTTGGGCGACGTGCACCAGTGCGTGGACATGTTGCTGGACATTGGCCGGGTCCCCGAAGCGGCCCTGTTCGCCCGCACCTACGTCCCCTCGCGCATCGGTGAAGTGGTGGCCGTTTGGAAAAAGGAATTGTCCAACATTTCAGAAGTGTTGAGTCAATCGTTGGCGGACCCCACCAACCACCCCGAAGGGTTTCCACACTTGGACGAGGCCCTTCAAGCCGAGCAGCAGTACCAAGAAGCCTTTGCACAACACCGACGCGCCGCAAACGCGGGCAACTACGGTGCTTACGTGGCAGAACGAACCAGTTTGATGAACGAAGCTGGAGAAATTGATGTGGTGGCCTTGCTTCAAAACGGTCAATCTTTGGTGTCCGGTCCTGGTTTTGTGGGCGGCGGCAGTGGCAGCAGCAGCAGCAGCAGCAGCAACAACACCCCTCGTGAAGAAGTGACAGAGGAAGTGACCGAGGAAGTGGCAGAAGATGCAGAAGAAGACCACGACGGGGAAGAAGTGCAGCAGAAAGAGGCCGTGGCTGAAGTAGTACAAGAAGAAGAGGACGTTGCTGGAGATGATTTGTTGGACGAGGAAGAGGAACAGGAGGAGGACCAGAAAAAGGAACAGGAGGAGGAGGAAGAGGAGGAAGAAGAAGTAGCACCACCACCCGCCGCGCCAGCAGCACCACAAGCAGCCGCAGCACCACCTTCCGACGACGACGAAGATCTGGACGATCTTTTGGGTGATTCGGACGAAGATTTGAAAGCCTCGGGCGATGATAATGATGATGACATTGATCTGGATGATTTGGGGTTGGACGACGATGACGAATGGAGTTAGTTTGGCCCCTCAAATCGTCAACGATGAAATTTTTTATATATGTAAAAATAAATATATACCCACAACTTTACAATTCAAAAAAATTATATTTTGACTCGTACATGTGGTACATGTACACTTAGCTAACACACCTTTCAAACTTCAAAGGCACACCTGTATTGCAATCCTGCATTACGTACATTAAACCTGTACGTAATACCTGCTACCTGTACTACTAGTAAGATCAACACTACTGTTTGTACCTGTACTGTTGTACACGTTATTGTACTTACTGTACCTGTACCCGGGTGTGTACGTACAGGTACTCGTTTGACCTGTATTATTTTATAAAAATTGAGCCTGAAAAAGTACCAGTCCAGAGTTGCGGAGAACGGTGCAAGAGAATGATTCTTTTCGAACCTATATTTTTTTGCCATCTCACCTTTCACTTGACTAAGGCTAGTATGTGTAGTTGTTTCGCGACACAACTAAATAACAGGGTAACCTCTTGAAAAAAGTGAATATTTACTGCACAGGGGGTCTAAAATTTCTAAAATTCGGAGAGACGTTTGAGTTGGACAACACACTGGACCACAGTGATTAACGCTGTTGTGGACGTATGTCTTCACCATACGTCCACAACAGCAAGAAAACCAATAAAGACGGCAATGCAGCAAAATCCAAAAACATGTTGACGGTGGGCTGTGAAATAGCCATGTCTCGTATGGTCGATGCGTCGGGGTACTCTCAACAAATCGAATCCCAAATAATGGCGTCGTTGAAACGTCTCACGATTGAAGACAAAAACACGATCACAGCAAATCTCTCGGAGGATCAGATCTTGCAGTTGTTGATTAGTTTTGCGGAATTCGATTGGGACAATTCGGGTACACTGGATTCGTTGGAATACGAATCCTTGTTTACTTCGTTGGTCTCAATCAGAGGAGTGGCCCATTTCTTTGACTCCAATGATCTCAACAAAGATGGGGTCGTGGATTTTGGTGAATTTGTGTTGAGCATCGCCAGATTTTTTGCCCAGGATCTTGCCGACGGCCATACACCAGACTCACTTGCTGATGTGGGCATTCGTAATCTCGATGCGTTGAGTCAAAAAGCAGCGGTTCCATTCAACATGTGGTTGTTTGGTTGCAATTTCATTGGTGCCCTCTTGTGGCCTCTAACTGTTGTCGCGTTGTGTGTGTCATCGTCCGTTCAAAAAATCATTGTATTGCAACCGCCCAGCATTTCTAAAAGTGGCAGTAGTCTTCTTTTATTGGTTTCATGGTTGGGCGCTGTGGTAAGTTTGTCCTGTTCGATAGACAATCGCGATGCTGCAGTATTGTTTGCCATTCGATCGGGTTGTGTGGCAGTCCTTGCTGGGTTTGAAAGTTTGTGCCATTGGGATTATCAAAGTCGTAGCAATCGTCGTATTGATCAGATGATTTCTAAAAACAACAGTGATATCGACAAATACAACGCCACTTTACCAACAAAGACAACGACACGGTTAAGGGGCAGACTGTCTAGTACACTGCAACAAGAAGAACGAGAAGACCAAGAAGACCTTGAAGAAGACCAAGAAAGCCAAGAAAAGCAAACACAAAACCAAAAACCACTGAATCACCCCGAATGGAAAATTGAAGAAATGGAACAAACAATTCATCATCAATTCATCAAAAATAGAAAAAAATCGATTCGTTTTGTCAATGGAGCACCGAGTGGATCAAGATTGAAAGAAGCAGCCGCCAAAGTAGTAGCAACAGATAAATTTGTCAAAACATGGCGTTCAATACATGCAAACAGCGACGATGAAATGTGGAAACGTGACAGTGTTCTCGGGAAAAAAATCTCAAATTTGCAATCCCCCAAAGCATTGAATTTGATGGGTAGAATTGAACATGTGGACCATGAATTTTTTGCATCGAATCGTTTCAAAAGATCCGAATTGTTTGCTCCGGGATCCCTCCATCGGCACGAATGGAAGTATCGAAGTAATCTTGTGTTTTTCCCCGTGGAAACAACAAGAAAACCAATTCATACGGCAAAAGATGTATTGAGTCAAATCATCAAAGTCGACAATCGTCGTGGCGACCAAGCAGGAAAAACCGGGATCCCGTTCATGTTATCTTTGATCATCACCTTGTTACGTGTGTTGATTTTTGAACTGGCGGCCTTTTGGGGAAGCAGCAATACTACACCAAACATGTTGTACTTGTCGTATACTGTCTTGGGTGTATCACCTGAATTACCAACCCCACCATTGAATTACACTGCTCGTACAAATATGACGACGACCACGACTATCGACACAACGACTTCATTGGGTTTTAAATTTGCAGCCAACCCACAATACCGTATATTTGCATGGTTTGCCACGACAGTGACAATTGTAATGATGTCAACACATTTGATATTTTTAATGTTATGCATAAGGGAAGAACTTTGCGATTGTGTGTCTCGTTTACAATTATTGTCGTGTTGTGCTTCGCCAGAGCAGGCAATCAATAATGATGTTCCATTTCTTAATTTGCAAATCTTTGAAAATGTGGTTGCCTTTGTTTCACTGCGGCGGTATTTAGAAGTGGTGTATCACCGAGAAATGCAACGAATTGTTCAAGCTGTGTTAACTTTTGCCGGGGTAGTCTCTGGTATCGGATTTTGCATTTTGGTTTTTGATTTTGCTTTTACCGTCGTACCAAGTGCCACTCACATCAATGAAGCTTTTGATAGCAAAAGAATTCGACTGATATGCGACGTGTCCATTTATGCTGGGATATTGTGGTCGTTTAGTAATGTGCAATGTGAAATTACAGAAGAAAAAGATCGGCACATTCAAATTCTCGCGCAAGAACGGTGGCGATTGGAAATCAAAGCAGCAAGATCTGTTACAAACCGCGATGCCAAGAATTATCAAATTGCATCACGGTTTGATAGAGTCTCTTCTACAATATCCCAATCAATCGCAACCTTAAAAATCACAGACAGAAGCCCACATTTTTTTGGTCTGGATGCCGGGCAGGGTTTGAATGGTCTAATTTGTGCGATCATGTCTAGTGCTGGTGCCGCGTTGATTAGTTATGCATATTCGTTGGACGGGTGGCGATGAAAACAATATAATGAACTTGTGTGAGGTGCACATATTCTAGATTCTAGTACCGCCGCAGTACTACATGTGTACAGGTGTACCTGTACGTGTACAAATACAATAATAAATTTTGTATTAAAAAATTATTATTTTGTTTGTTGTTTGTTCGTTGTTCCAACCTCATGTTGCAATTTTCGAAAACTATCTACTATCTACCTTTACACCTCAAGAATGTGTGTACTACAGGTACGTACAGCCACACACCCTCATTGCAATTTGTTCAACAAATATTGACAGGCTTTTTTATTCACAACAATGCCCACATCTTTGTTCCCTTTCCATCCAACAATGGCTGGACCTTGTTCCACTACAAAACACATGGACCCACGATCCAGTGCTTCCACGTATTCCCTTGTCGCAGCAATTGTAAATTCATCAAACAACACTCGTCTTGCTTCAACACCGGCTTTCAATAACAAGATCATTTCTTGCTTCGTAATGCTCAATTTACGTTTGGTCATGTGTGGGTGCACAATACCAATCGTTTGTTGAATGAGGGCATGTTTGCAGGCAACTCCGGGACGATCTTTCAAAACAAACAAACTTAAACCCGCCCTGACGATATCCACTTTTCTTGGAAAAGTAAAATCCAACACATTGGTGGCAATGCCCGCAGTGACCCAATTGATCGTTGTCGCGGTGCTTGATTGGGTATACAATTGTGAACGTGGAAATTGTGGACATGTCGTGGCATTTGCATCTAAACCATAAAAAAATTGCAATGAATTCCATATCTCCGTATGACAGGGTGCTTGCAAAGAAACATATTGACCAAGACCACGCACTCTTGGACTAAAACCATGTTGATAGGGATCTTCCGGGACGCATTGGTACGCCTTGGCAGAAGAAGACGAAGACGAAGAGGATGACGACGAGGAAGAAGAGGAAGAAGAGGAAGACGTGGTGGTGGTTGTTTCTTGTTCTGGTTCGAGTTGTTTGATCTTTTTTCTTAAAAGTGCTACAAAAAAACCACCCGTGTCTTGGTCTTGTGGCATGAAGCGCAAACATCGATCCAAATGCATTGTTTTTACTTCTTCTTTCGTGGGTGGAAACAAAGATTCATCGCCGTTTCGACTTTGCTCCATAAATTGAAATTGCGTCGACATGTCTATTTTTTTGTCTTCCTCGGTGTTCCCCTCATCCACTTTCTCATCCACTTTCTCGTCCACTTTCTCGTCCACTTTGGCCTCCTTTGTGGTGTCCAATTTTTCACTGCTACTCGTATCCGTGTAGCTGTTCTTTTTTCGGCGTGGTTGGTTCAATTGAAACGCAACTTTCCATGTGGACAATCCAGGTCGACGAATTAAATGAGGCAAGATGGACGATGCATCGACCAATTCCATCTCGGGACGTTTTCTTAATATTTCTGCGACAACAGCTTCGTTTTCAATGGGATTGAAGGAACAGGTCGAATACACCATGTAGGAACTGGAGCCATCCTTGGATTCTTCAAGCAAATCACAACCACGAAGCGCAATTCTTGTTTGAATGCGGTGCAAACCATGCCCTAAAGTGACACGCCACCGTCCCCATAAATCGGGTGCTTTGCGCAATGTTCCGTCACCCGAGCAAGGTACATCACACAATATACGATCAAATTTCATGCCGTATTTATTGCGTTGCGATTTAATACCAGGCAACATCTGTGCATCGTGATTGATCACCAGGAAGGCTGGTATTTGCAACATAGCAATACGATTGATTAAAGTAAAGGTTCTTTTAAAATTGTTGTCGTTGGCCACAAGGAAACCACCTGGTGGTGCGGTGGGGGCGGGGGCGGGGGTGGGGGCTTTGGCGGTGGTGGTTTTGGACGAGGATCTGTTGCCCACGCACAGCATTTCAGCCAACTACAATGTTTTAGATCCTGGCGCCGCACACATGTCCAAGACACGGTGATGAGGTTGTACTCCCAACAAAAATGCAGGTATCATGGAAACAGCTTCTTGGCGTGAGATAATGCCTTCGTCGTTGGATTGTACAATGAATTGATGAAACTGTCTGAACGCAGGCGTTTTCCGAATCACCTTGAGATGGGCACCCAATTGCCAACAGTTATCAGTTCCGGGGTACCACGGGAGTGAAATGGGTGGGGCTATTGGTATTGGTGCGGTGGCAGGTGTGGTGGCTGTGGTGGCTGTGGTGGCTGTGGTGGCTGTGGTGGAGGTGGCGGAGGTGGCGGGAGTGGGTTTCGATTGTTGTTGTTGCTCCTGCTGTTGTTGTTGTTCCACAAAAACATTGTAGAAATCACCCTTCATCTTCTCTTTGATACGGTCGCTGGCAGCTTTGGGCAAGGCTGCATTGATACGAAAGACCGTGGGCAATGGTTTGTGCAATGTGGTCTCAAAAAGTGACCAGTCATCTGTAAAGAGATTACCCTGTGCTTGATAATATTGCCGAAAACCGACTGATTCCGTAGCCAGGGGTGCATGCCACCGTCCACGCTTGTTTGAAGAACTTTTCTTCTTGCCTTTGTGTCTTCTTTTGGGCATTGTTGTTGTTCCGGGTTGTTTGGTTGGTGATCTTGTGGTTTTGATGAAGAAGAAGAAGAAGAAGAACCGTATTCCAGCAATTTCGTGTAAAAAGTATGTTTGTACCTGTACGCCCTACCTGCCTCTTCTCTTTTGTACCCGTACACACCCTACCTACCTGAGGCTCTTTTGATGCAATTGGATGTTCACCCCCAACCCACACCTGAATTAATACAGGGTCCAGGTTTCCTTCCAAACCGGCGAGGAAAACAAGTACCTGTAGTCAGGAGATGGTGAAAGGCGGCCCCAAGCACAGGTGCCGGTGTAAAGGAACGCGTCGTAATTGGAGCCGTCCCGTCCTCAGGGACAGAAGTCAAAAGCAAAGGCAACATGAACCAAGCATTTGCACTTGCACTGCCCTGTTCTTCTGGAACATCGAGACGACACCACAATTCATTCGTCCCCTCCATTCTCGTCCTCCACGAACTCCCTTTCCCACTACATTTTGCTTTCAATTTGACCAACCGCAGCAGCTACACAGGACTCTGTGGAATAACCGGCTCGAGTCAAAAATTTCCCAATGGATAACAAAAACGTCGACACATCTTGAGCTCCAGGTATTACGGAATGCACACGCAATTCCTTGTTCGTTCTTGACGCGACTGCAAGTCGAAAATGGGGTACACCAGATAACATGGGAAATACGTGGGCATTTGTTTGCAGTGCAGCCGCCACTTCATTCAATTTTTCATCCGACTTTAAAAAGGACAAGACATCGATGTTCTGCAGTTCTGCTTCTACCGAAGCCTCGACCAAGTTTGCATGTACGGAAGGAGATTTACCTTCACTGTGGTATTGCCGAAACAATACATGCATGAGTTCAGTGGCTCGATTCTGCTCCTTGGCCAGTGCCATCAGGCGGTGGGCAACAAAGGTGGCACCGACTTTGCCGTCCAACGTGTACGGTGGCAATCCTGCTTTGACGTACAGGTCAGATATCTTTTGTTCCATGCGTTGCACTTGTTGATTGTTGTTGTTAAACTTTTTCAAATACATGTCTCTTTTCGACATTGAGTGCTGGCCTTCAACCATGGTTGGGTTGAGCAAGTAAGGAATCCAATGTTTGCTGACGGAGATGTGATGAGGGTAATTTTCTGTCAATCTTGCCAAAGCTTTGTCAAGACGTGCATTGCCCAAGTAGCACCATGGACAGATGACATCCGAAACGATTTGTATGTCCAGGTGAAGAGACATCGGTCACTGGCTTATATCATTGCGAAGTTTTTTTGGAGGTTTTTCTCATGCTGCATTTTTGGAGTCTTAGATTAATACGACACCCCCTGTTTCGGGCCCCTAACTGGGTACTAGCTAGTACTGTTAATGTACTTCGTTGCTGGGTAGTTGCTCTGAGTTTTGCCAGGTTGAGTGGGACCATTCAAAACACGCACTCCACAATTAATTACCAACTTAAACTGTTAATTCATTATGTTTGGACGCTATCTTTTCATTGCCCTTGCAGCAATGCTCGTATCGGAAGCATTTGCCGAAAGTCATCTCAAGAAGGTTGACAGTTGCACCGCCCCCATTGCAAAATACGAAAAAATTCAATGCAAGGCCGTCAACAACGCCATTAAATCCGATGAAAAAGTTTGTAAAGAGATGGCCGCGAGCACACAAACCCAAGCTGCAAAAGACCTTGGCGGCAAAGCGATGGCCCCCGGTGCTTCCGACGAGGCTCGCAACGGTGGTCGATTCATTACAAATTTGCTCAATTCCGAATGTTCAAACTCTGGGGACGACACCACCAATTATGCCACGGCTCTTGCGACGCTTGCGGCGCCGGCCATTTTATTTTTGGTTCTCAACTATTTGTGTTGCTTCTGTTGCACGTGTTGCCATAGCTGCTGCAAAATCTGCACGACGAATTGTTGCAAATGTTTCAAATGCATCCCATCCTCTGAAAAAGGATACGGTAAAATGCAAAAAATCGTACCAGTGGCCGTTTGGTCATTGCTTGCTATGTTAGTTTTTATTTTCGCGGGACCCATCAACTGAACGATTCATTAGTGGGAGGAATTTGTCAAATTGACAACACATACCTGCGTTTCACGAATTTCCTTGACGAAGTCGTTGTGCCTATGGATCAGCTTAACAATGATTTTGCTAAAGCAGTTGTGGATCTTGAAGCAGCGTCAAAACAAAATGAGACGTTGAGTGCCATGGTTAAACCAGGGATTCCCGACAAGTTTGACGAGATTGTAACAGCGGCTACAGCCGCTTCAACCCAAGCAAAAGATACTTCAGGTTACGGAGGAGCAACGTGTGACACGGCCTGGGACGAGATTTCAACTCAAATAAAAACAGCACGCGACTCTTCCGAAGATGCTGCCAACAAATTAAACGATGCTTTGATAGATGCTCAAACACAAATTGATACCAGCATTGTTGGTGCTGCTGGTCCTGCAAAAGATGCTATCAAGAGTGGTAAAGAAGCCATCAGCGATCTGAAGAAACAATTGAATGACATGATGAATCCAAGAAAGATGGGAGGTCAAAATTTGATTGCGGTTGCTCAATCAATACGTGATCAACGTAACAATATGGCGTTTGGAGCATTTGGTTATGTATTTATCTCTGTTTTTTTTGGTGTCCTGGCAATTGTCGGCATGAAAATGTGCACGGAAGAAAAATACATTGAAGAAGGCCCCAGAAGTAACAGAAACTTGACCGAGGAAGTCATTCAATTAAATTGCATGGGAA
>Ga0115005_10004870_pt1 | contig 10612 bp, 8 predicted proteins | sample ArcOceMetagenome_FD_87163 | JGI IMG/M metagenome (GOLD analysis project Ga0115005, IMG submission 87163) | Marine eukaryotic phytoplankton communities from Arctic Ocean - Arctic Ocean - Greenland ARC118M Metagenome | ecosystem: Environmental > Aquatic > Marine > Oceanic | place: Arctic Ocean...
AAAAACTGATTTTATATTAGTATAGTGCAATTTGTTATTATATTGTGCTATGGTGCGATATGTGATGTAACTACATCGATGTTTGATTTGGAAAGTGATTTCGGAGATGTGATGGATGAAATATTATTTTGTTACTGTTTGCCGTTGAAAATAATTATTGTTTCGCGGACCATTGGGTCTGGGGTCCTCGTGGTCCGCGCGTAACGAGTAGGCACTAGAGGCTTTATTTCACAAATTGTGATGTGGTAAACGTAGTAATCGCATACAATGCTGCTGCCATCAGGGTGCTGTAATGCAATCATTGCAGCACAATTTTGATTCAATTTTCACTTAATATTCCTTTAAATTGATCACAAATTACTGTGTAAGTTTGTTTAAATGAATAATGTTGCTAGAAAACTGGGATATGTTCACGTAGCGAGCAGTCGATTGATCACTTCTCTGACTTTTTTTGCTTTGTTGTCGTCCACAAATTACTCAATCACGGTTAGATAAAGTGATCGCTTGACACTCTCTTTCCAGGCTAATGCCGCTGGAGACCTCTTTCCAGGCTAATGCCGCTGGAGACCGAGTTTAGAGTTGGATTGAATAGGAAAATTCAAAATAGTGTTTTATAAAAAGTACACTACACTCACCATGTAATGTACGAAACTTTTAAAGTTTATGCTTTCTAGTTTCAATATTCAGTATTTCACAACTAATCTATCTTCAATCTTATATTATGATTTCATTCATCTCATATGATACAAAAATGCTTAAAAATCGAAACGCTCCAAAAAGAGAGCTATTATTTTTCAAAAAAGAGAGATGTGAGCAAAAACACCAAACACCCACCAGCCAGCAGCCAGTGAAAAAACAGACCGTTGTGTCAAGTTGTGTTGTCGTTTTTTGTCACTGATTCGGAATTTTCGACATTTTTTACATCGCCGATCGGATGATAACCGCCGCTCACTTCTTTTCAACTGCTACCAACAAGCCATATTCAATATATATCACTTGTTTTTACCGGGCATACCTTCAGACCAGCAACACACACAACGTACGCAATAAGAACAAATTGGAATCCAGTAGCGTATCTCACAAATCCAGAGGTATTAAATATGCTAACTACTGGTGCAAGAAGGAACGAGAGGGCACGACGAAGAAGAATACTACTATTCCAAAGGTTTCTTTGCAGATATGTGAAGGTATACCTTGCTTTCATTATAGCAATAGTGTTATCATCTATTAACGTCAAATTCTTGAATCACACAAAGAACCAGATGACCGTCGATGATCTATTGGACATCGGTCATCAAGAACGGAGTGACGAGGATAACACTGTTCAAGATAAATATACAACACACCTCCACAAACTTATCAAGCCTGGGAATCATACAAACATTCCTCATCCGGAAGCGCGTATTGGGCCTAATGGCGAGAAAGGATATATTCACGATCCTAAGTTTCTCATCAGTAAACCCAGACAGTTTCGTATACGGAAAGAAGAGGAGGATGCGCTTTGTACACCTCCGGGAAATGGGACGGAGGGGAAGAATGGACCTGCAGATTTGGCAAAGATACGAAACCATGTTGAAACATCACAAGACAATCGCAACGTGAAACTATTTTGTGCTGTTTATACCTACAAAAACGGAGAAAACTTTACCAATGCAATCAGTGAGACGTGGGGAAGGAAATGTGATGGTTTGTTATATGCAAGCGATCATTCCAATGTTGAGTCGGGACATGTGCATATTCCATCCAATAGTCCTCACAAGTTTGGGTACAAGGGAATGATTCAGAGAACTAGATCAATTTTGGCATATCTGTATGACAACTTTTTAGATGATTACGATTACTTTCATTTATGCGGCGATGACGTCTATATGATCGTTGAAAACATGAAAGAGTTTCTGGCTTCTAACAGGGTGAGGGAATGGGACGAAGTACCAGATCAGTATTTGTTCGCTGGATTTTGGACTCATTGGGGAGGTGCCATGGAAGATGGATACTTCTATCTGGGGGGCGGATCCGGTTACACGCTTTCCAAGAAATCATTAAAGGCGTATGTAGAGGGGCCCTTACAATCGTGCCAACCTGATAAGGAAGGAAGCGAAGAAGACAAAATATTCACTGACTGCGCAAGGTATTTGACAAACATGTTTATCGATACAACAGACTCTTCGGGGGCTCATCGATATCATCAACAATCTGTTTCTGATCATTTGAATCGAATTGTGAAGCAATCACTGAAGCACATGGAGCGACCGCCAATCTCTATGCCACAGCACATTACGGATAAATCTGCCTATACCTCGAATTCTTCAGTGACATTCCACAAACATCATTTTGCGCATGAACTTCGTAGGATGGAGTTGTTGTTGTACAAAAATGTAACTGTCGAATGCAGTTAGTAGCAATGCTCTTGAGTTGAAATTCGAGAAGAGGAAGAAGTATTTATAAATGCCGCGCAGGTTTTTGGGGTCGGGGCTGATCTAACCTCCCAAAACACGCTGAAACATACAATACATACAATAATCCTTTACAAGATCCCAATGTTGATTTAATGTGGGTATACTTTGGATTTCAAAGCTTTTTTCATCACTGATTGCCGAAAAGGGCCAAAATCTCCAAAAATGCGTCTGAAAATCAACAAAATACATTGAAACCGCATCACAACAATAGACATGGACATAAAGTTCGTTGAAATGTCTATTGCTTATTATTTGAATGTTGATCGTCAATTAAAGATAGCAAATAGATAGAATTGAATGAATCCTGTATGTTGAACTTGGTGAATATCTTCCAGAGGCATCACTACAAAACAAGGTCCATGTTCCCAAGTTATGGTTTATGAAACCCTGAACCACCAAGTTCAATCTTTCATTTAGTATACGCACATTCAAGGAAATGCTTTAAATATAGTAGTTTTGTCTGTAATTAGGCTGTCTTTCCTTTCGATGCACAGGTCCCAAAAGAATCCTTACCATTCCTCTATTTTCCAAGAGTAGTACCTCCACGAGCCCCCTTTCTTCCTGGAACTGCACCGAAAATTTCTTGAATTGAGGTCTCCTTTTCACTCTCAATAGACTTCTTCTCACTTGCAGTCCTCAACCTCTCAGCCCACTTTTCACTCTTGTATTTTCTACCGCCATCAGCATCCAAAGCACCAACGAACTCCAATGGTCTAATACTCGCATCATTGTAAGGACTTCCAGGCTGGGTGTAATAACCATCCTTGGCACCGGGAGGCAATCCAACAATAGGATTTCCAATTCCATATCCCCTGGATCTAACCTGAGTCTGATTGTGCAGATTATGAAAGTTCCAAAGGTTACCCTGCAATCCGACATTGCTCTTATCAGGAGCGTTTGACTCGCACATCTGATCAACCTTCTCAGTCTTTCCAGCGATATATTCCTCCTCGGCACAAGGTGGTTCATCAAAAGTGGAGGTCATCCATCCCTGCCACTCGGGCGATACAGAGCTTGAGTCCCAATTGTGGATGTCACCAGGTTCCACCCATCTATGTTGTCCAAAGGTGTAGTCTACGCGGTTTTCATAATAGCGGTTTCCTGCAGCGTCGCTTCCCATGAAAGTTCCAAATTTGAAGGGATAGTCTCCATTCTATTTTGAGAAAAGAACGAAACAACAAAACATGTGAGTTTGAGGACGGATGCGGAGGCGAATGGTACAATTGCATGATTCCACTTTCGCTAGTTCAGTTCATTCCTGTCAATATGAAGAAATCAAGGATCGAGGTTGAAGGCGTTGACACTACCAATGGAAAAAGTGTGGATGGAACGACGATATTTAGTGCTATTATTCAGCAGTCCTGATCTTCCAGCTACTTACTGTGTACATGTGCTCAAGGAGACCCTTCCATCCTCCTCTGTATTTGAGGGATTTTTGAAGGTTACGGATAACAGAGTACACCATCGCTTCTGTTGATACAGTAGTAAGAAGGTGATCTGTTTGGTGTTGGAAGTTCAAGTGGTGCTTGTTTCTGTTTGTTTGTTTGTTTGTTTTTGAGAAAAAAAGCGACAAGGGAAAAGAAAGAGAAGGAGAGAGGACGATTTTATTGAGACATCACAAAATAAAGGATCCGACCTGATCCGACAAAAATATTGTCATTGTTGATTACTGGATTAGGATTAAAAGTTGAAAGACAATGTAATGATTGATCCTGTTTGAGCCGATCTGGGAACTGTGAAGTCAGATGACTTGTAATAATTCCGCAACAAGGTTTGAAAAAGAAGTTCTTTATCGAGTTCCATGCCAATCTGCTGTGAGGAGGAACCGGTAGTACTACCAGGAGCAGTAATTGGACGTGGATTTGCGATGGGATTGTGCAATCGACAAAGGAATTTGTGAGAGCAACATAGTATGAAATGCAGCATAGAACTGAATTATCCAGACACCATGTCGTGACGGGCGAAGATTCAAAATTCAAGAAAGAGGACGAGTTTATTGAAATGTGTGAGTTAGTACTGAAATTCGAACGCCACACATCAAGCAGCGAGGGGACATCATGATGCAATGTTAGTTGAAAGATTCAATAGGTTATAGGTTCCTGATTGCAGCAATGGTAGTCCTGCTAAGTAAGAGAGATCCAATCCAATACGATGTTTTCATGAAGTAGCGATGATTGCAGGTTAACCATGGAATTCGTCAGACAGGGAAATTACAAAGTTCCCAATAGACTTCAATGCTCACTTTCATGAGACAGCAAAGTGTGAGATGCAGATTTATAATATTTGCAATGGACCAGCATGAATTGCTCAGAAGAGTCGCGAGATATTCAAGATACTGATTCAGGAACACCGGATACCACATCAAGAACATTGAAACGTTTAGCAATTGTCTCCAACAAAATTCAAGGTTGACTGCTCAAGGGTCAGGGTTAGTTGAATTCGCCATTGGTGGTTACTTCGTAAATAGCGTTGTTCTTCTTGTAAGGATTGTTTTGGTTCCAAGGAGTCTCCTTTCACCAGCAAGGCAAGTGATGATACATGCAAATGACGCAAACATGACTATGGCCTGCAATTAATGACGGTCCTCACAGAAGTTACGAGTATGCATCAATAAAGAACAATGGTACGCAAGCTAATTGAAACGGTAATGCTCCCGTTCCACGAAAGAATTCCTCTAGGGTAGCGAAGGACGAATAAAATGCATTCATAAGAAACTGTCTACCGGTAATAAAACTTATACTCGTCTTCAGTCACCCGCATGTATCTGGACAGACTATACTAGCATGCTCGCATCCTTGCGTGGAAATATTCTTTTTCTTGCAAATTTTCCTCCGCTTTTTATCATTTTGCCCCTCGAGCCATTTGCAAGTCCTTGTTACCAGTGCTCCATATTTCCTTATGTTCAGGAGGAATCTTGACGTCTCAATCTGTGTAAAACACTGATTCTTGCAGCGGTTGTACATGTTCTTGTCGGAGCCACTGATTTTGAGCGGCTCGTTAGGGTCGTCGTAATTGTGAAATCCATCGTATGCATAATAGCTGTATTTCTCAAGATAAACTTCCCAGTGTCTAATTCCGTTGACATCAGGTGTGACACTAGATATGCAACCTGTTGTACAGTTACCTACTTGTATCATCATTTCACCATCGTCAGATAGTTCCAAAGCTTTGCATGAAAAATAGCAACACGTATCCAGATCACTGCATTGGGCCTTGGCAGTATTGGGGTCTTCACGCTTAGTGCACAAAAATTGGCTCCCTTGCTTACATTCTCCGCCTTGAAACTTGCAACATCCAAGCGCCTCGCACTGCCCCTTGTTGAAACCCTTACCTTCGCAGATTTTTTTGCTAGTTGGTGGCTGACAACCTTTCCATTTATTGCACCTCCAACCCACTGGGCAAACTCCTTTTCCAAAGCAAGAAGTTGGTGCGTAGGGCTCTTTTCCACCAGGGTATGGTGCGAGAGAGCTTTCATCGGTGAACGTATCACGCCAGATGTTGTTTTCTGGAAAACAATTACTGCCTGTCTCGTGAGCAGGAGCCATGGAAGCATATCCTCCTGTGCCAGATGGATACTCGCATTCAATTCCATCCCCAGCGAGACCTTCCTTACAAATACACAATGGTTGGCCATCCAAGTTCTTACAAATGGCACCAGCGCCACATGGAGCACCAGCACAAACAGGCTCATTTCCAGAACCACAGCTAGGGGTTTGCAATGAAGTATCATCTCCACAATCAATACCATGGAGTCTGGAATGTAAGATGGAATATCCTCCAGAATGAAACTGCCAATTATCAACAGACTGTCTGTTATCACCATGAATATCTTTGAGCCGTTCCCAGGGTTCTGTCGCCACTTCGTGGTGGCGCCAGAGGAGAGTGTAGAATGTAATTTCAGCTTCACTTGGTTCTCTGGACGAAATATGGACTGCTGCGTGACGTATAACGTTAAACTTCTTTTCCGGAAACCTCTTTCCACCGTTGGCATTCACCAGCTGCATAAATGTAAAGCGCGAAACGGTCGAATATGATTGGTCTACTAGAGGACTCCTGGATATGGCCAAAATGAACGTCCGTGCAGTCTGCCCTATCAGCTCTCAATTCATTAGTTGATAATCACTTTGAGTGTTCCATCTGCCTCGACACATTCGAAGGTCCTAATGTGATACCGGAATGCTTACCTGGTACATCGTTTCTGTGATACTTGTATCAAGAAGAGTATTCAACGATGTGGCGCTGAGCGTCCTACTTGCAGAGCTAGAATCACCAGCAGGAGAGATTTGAGGAAAGATCAACTAGGAGATAGTATTGTAAGTGAAAAAAGATGTGGTTGCTGCCTTACTATCTCGTTAACTGCAGTATCAAGTACTGCACTCTTGAAATATGTTTTTGTATTCTTGTACTGACGCTCCTGAATTTCTTCAATCAGATGGACAAAGTTCACAGCACAATCAAATCACTGGAATGCGTTGACATTTTGCAAGTGAACGTAAAAGAGGACACAGACATCGTTCATTCTGGTCATGGTTCCGGTACGGTTCGTCTGCTGGTTATGTGAAAAATGAAGAAATTGAAGAAACGGATGCCTCAAAGAATGCTGAAGATCCGATTCAAGATATTAATAATCGCTCAGAAAGTGAAGAGGAAGATCAAGAACATCCTGTCGATACCGGCATTTCTTCTGAAAGAAAGAGAAAGAGTAGCGCGGCCAGTGATGCATTCACAACACGTAAAATGCGAAAGAAAGTAAAAACAGACAAGGACACCTCAACCCAATCAAACATAGGTTTTGACGTACGGTTCAATCAACTCCTTCGATTCAAAGAGGAGTTTGGACACTGCAATGTTCCTCAAAGATATGCAGGCAAATCATCATTGGGACAATGGTGTGGCAAGATCAGAACAACATACAAGAACATCCAAAAGGGAATATGAAAACAATACACAACCTCTCACAAGGCAGAATAGCACGTCTAGAAGAGGTTGGCTTCCAATGGCAGGTAGAAAAACATTCGAGGAGCACGGTTGCTAGCCGACAGCATTCAAAGAGGAGTTTGGACACTGCAATGTTCCTAAATGTTATTCAGGCAATCCGTCATTGGGACGCTGGTTGTAGCAACATGAAAAGCGCACAAAAAATCCAAAAGGGAATGAAAACAAATTCCAACTCTCACAAGACAGGACAAATTTTGCATGTCATTTAATTATTCAATCTAAGAGGTCTTCAAATACTCTTGCGATATTGATTGCCTCTGATCCTGCAATCGTCGATTGCCTTGTATTTAAGTGGTGATGTAGAGAAGTTATCATTGGTGGCATGTGAAGCTTCGGAACAGTGTGAACGATTGAGTGTTCCGTCGTTTGTTACAACGCTGATGTCAGGAGAGGAATCACATTCGTAGAGTATCATGACACTAGAGCAATTGCTGCAAGTATGGACAGACTCTGAATCGTCTTTGTTGGGCAATGACAGATTATTATTAGTGCGCGGGGGACGTGCGCAGGGGGCGAACAGAAGAACGAAGGAACGCTGTTTCCATCTTGGAGGCTGTAGAAAAAGCCGCAGGATTGGAGAAGGAAGTAAGCATTTCTAGCTGCCTAAGAAAAGGATCATGGAGTTCGGAAGAAGAGGCTTGGTTTGATGCATATTCGAAATCAAACTTGTAAAGAGTTATGGAGGTTTCATTAGGATCCAATTTGCTGAGAGCCGAGGCTGCGAGTATATTAGCAATTGGTGCTGTTGGGTTGTGGTCTTCTTCCGAATAGGGTAAAAAAGAATACATATGGTTCTAGATTGGAATAAGGCCGTGCGCGTCAAAACAATTAATTATAATCAGTACTTTTCAGACTTCTGCATTATGGGGACCAGCTAGGAATAAACTTTTTACTAAAAATCTAACAGTTTAGTCGCCGGTCGCAGGTTCTGGTCCCAGGTTCCATTCGAAGCCAATCTCTTCCAGTCTCTGGATCCTATCTTGTGAGCGATTGGAATTCGCTTGCATTCCCCTTTTTTGGATTTTATTGTATGAATCTCATGTTGCTACACCAATATCCCAATGATGGATTGCCTGAATAACATTTAGGAATGCTGTACAGACATGTTCAATGGAATCATTACAGGTTACTGTTTGTACTGATTACTATTATCTCCTCGACGATAATAATGTAGATAATCAAAATTCAAAGGACGAGGATTCAAAACGAATTCTGCTACAGAATCCTGAAGGAATTGGGTTTGCCACTGGAACGAAATCATTAAAAAGGAGGTGGACATCGTTGGCGTGATCGATGGAGGTGAATAAAGATTGGAGGAAAGTGCCCACGGATAATTCATTTTGGGCTGCTAACGGCGACATGGAAAGACACTCGGCGGGCACAAATATCCAACAACACAACTGGTGCGTGTTTGGCAGGATAGCAATTTTGTGGTACTGCGATGCTGACATTTAACGAAGTGTTTTTTCGAATGGCAAACGCGTACAGGGCGATCGGAACTTGGGTAGATGGCCGTAGATGGATTTTAACGGAATTGGAAGAGTCAAAACTCGCGTCATCACAGATCACATCGTATTGCAGTCAACAGTACTAGCTTGGGAGGTTGCGTATTACTGTATAAAATACTCAGATAACAATTAACAAAACGTACAAAATGAACCCAGATAGGAAATTCCTCCTTGGATGTTTTCATTCCCCAAGATATCTCCTCCTGAACCCTTATCGGAAGAATATGTGATCTGATCAACATTATTTCTGGGAACATAATCAATAAAGATCGACGAACGGGCAATTGCTGTTATTTTTATTCTGGAAATGTCCGTTTCCTATGAAAAATTCCATTCAGTCACTTTATCTACTAGCCATACTCAAGCACGCAATGCTACAAGAATATGACCATCACCGTTCTACCAAAATTCACCATTGCTGTTGATTTAATAAACCTCTTCTCCTCAATGCTTCCTCACCGAATCTAATTGCAGTGAGGTGCATTTGCGCGACTTAACTACCTTGCCAGTTGCAAGTAAGGGATCAGCATCCAGAAAACTAGTAGTATGCTTGCTTCATTCACCCTTGGCAGACACCACATGCAATTGGACAATTGCTGCGGATGAAGTTATTGCGGCAGCACCTCTTCTCCGCCAAAAAAACATTTTTAGTCGCCCATCGACACGATCTTTGTTGCCTACCATTTGGCATTTGAAAACTGCCTGCCGTATCGTAGCATGTGCACTGCGATTGTTTCCGACACGTTACTGGACAAATCTCAGCCAATGCTTCGTTCAGACACCTATTGCTGTAACGTTTTCGTGCTACAAACTTACAATTCTTATACTTTCCATTCCAGGCGAACTTGCTTGCACTATCCTGGCAGCCACCCCCCACGACCACTGGCGCAGCAGTCGGAGATCCTACGGTAGCGGCTGTTGGACTATTATTGGTGTTGCTATTACTAGAATCACAGCTGAGCGTGGCATGTCCACTGGCATACACCAATACATGCGCAGAACCAGGAGAACCTGTCTCCAACGAACACACCTTGACAGTGAGAGTTCCAGAAGCGCCCCAGTTGCTCTGCGTGTACTCCTCCCCAGATGATAGACTTGCCTGCCAAGAGCTCGTTCCCCCTGTTTCTTGATATTGCTCAGTGATAACTACTTGGTCTCCATATTGAGGAACCTCATTGTTTGCTCCAACTTTTCGATTGAAAATGGCATACAAATCGGTCTCTCCAGAGCTGGCAATCTTCAGCACGACATCTTGTCCTGTTTCTGCTATGGTACCGTCCTTGACTGCATTGATACCCATAAGAGTGCCATCGTGGGTTTCACTAGTAGGATCAATCGTCACATGATAGGATTCATACCACTTATTCGCCCATGTCTTGGCTGCATTGAAGCAGAAGTTTGTTCCTTCGTCCGACCAAGAGCCATGGTTCCCCATGTTACAAGTAGGATCAGCATATGTCACGCCGTCTTTACCACTATGGCGGTGTCCTAGGTTATGGCCAATCTCATGCATCTGGACGATTGGAACCGATGCATACTTGCTTTTATACCAAGTATAGCTGCCAGGTCTTGATCCCCATGCGGCGGCTCCGCCAAAGTCGACTACATCTGGACAAACGATCATTGTGTGATCTCTGCTAATTCCACTTG
>Ga0115005_10004872_pt1 | contig 10612 bp, 12 predicted proteins | sample ArcOceMetagenome_FD_87163 | JGI IMG/M metagenome (GOLD analysis project Ga0115005, IMG submission 87163) | Marine eukaryotic phytoplankton communities from Arctic Ocean - Arctic Ocean - Greenland ARC118M Metagenome | ecosystem: Environmental > Aquatic > Marine > Oceanic | place: Arctic Ocean...
CCACTGGTTTTCCGACAGCAGCTCCAACGCCAGCACCTACCCAGAGCCCCACTAGGATTCCCGTTGATCCAATTGTACCCAACAATCCTCCAACAGGGCCTCCCTCTACAGGAAAGGGTAAGGACAGCAAGAGCAAGGGTAAAGATAAGGGCGGTTCACCTTCCAAAGGAAAAGGAGCAGAATGGGAGTTGAGAAAGAGGAGGGAAATGAGAAACTGATGGAGGAGAAACTATGTTTGTGCTTTTTATATATATATGTATGTATGTATGTATGTGTGAGCTATACTTGTATGATGGTAGAAATAAATTTATTTCTTTTTATAATATTAATAATACACACGTGGTATTAAAAATACGTGTGTCGGAATTTTGAATTTCAAATTCTCTTTGAAAGAGTTTTTAATTTATTTGTAGGCTTGAAATACTTTCCAGGAGGGGTCGGTCAATTTCAAATTCTTTATTAAAATAACATCGCCCCTCATTTGAGAAGAAAACGGCATCGCAAGCATATATGTCAACATTTTTAGTTCTGTGCCTGCATCGTTTGTTATCCTGACCTACAACAGTACAGTATGAATACGTGTAATTTGAAATTCTCAAATGAAAATATCATCCCAACATTTGTGTTTGATTTTATCTAAAGTCAATTGTCGACACTACGTGTACGTGTACGAGGAGTACACGTACGTGTAGTGTACAAACTAAAGCTACTTTCTTGTAAGACTGGCAATTTGGGCATCAAAATCAACACGGTTGAATGAATCCTTGTTTCAAACTATTTTGAAAGCAGCAGAGATGTCAATAGAAAGAAACACTGGGTTTATGTTTGAGAACGATCTTCGAGGTATTCAGTAATCTCTATGTCCCGTTTTGAAAAGTATCCAAAAGAAAGAGTTAGATGTATACCGCACGCGTAGAACAAGATCGTCTGAAAAAAGATACATCATGTGAAAACATGAATGCGTATGTACCTTCTCTTGAAATGAAAAGGTGACAACTTACCTACTCCATCCTTCAAAATTTGTTCAGTAGAACTATACTCAACGCTAGCTTCTCTCGTACAAGTCCTTACAATTCCTTTTTTAGCCAATCCTCTCATATAATCAATATATTCGTGTATACCAGCAAATATTACATTGTCAGCAGCGACTATAGTCCCACGCCGTATCAGTCCTGAGCGTTCCAAGCGCTGAAGATCCGCCAAGTAGGAATCCTTGTCATGGTCAATCATGAGGAAATCAATTCCCATGCCAACAACACCATCATCATGGCCAAATTTCTCCACCATGGCACTCTTGACCAACTCACCAACATCACCGGTTGATCCATCCATCAATAAATCGTTATCTAGAACTGTGATGATATCATCCAATTGTGCTATTTGGATCATTTCTCTCGCTACTGCAGCATATTCTGGATTAATTTCCACCGTGAACAAATTGAAATCAATATCTTGATACCGTTCTTTATGAACTTTCAACATGCTCGATAGGAAAATGGAGCCGTACCCGCAGTATGTGCCTAATTCTACAGCCACAAATTTCTTTCCCGCTTGCGATTGCGATTTCTTTTCCATGGCCTCTTGCAAAGAATTTTGAATAATCGCACCCTTCTCTGGCCCTACGTTCATCATCCAATGTCTTGAAGAACAATACCAATCAATTTTTTTCAATACAATTTGGCAGGGGAGTTCGTGAACGTTTAGGTTTTCCTGTGAACAATTGGAATTCTTGACGTGCATTAGGAGAGAACGTTCGGTGTTGGCGTGAAAGGCTAGGACTCCACATGATTCTTCATCACGTGTACCGGTTCGTGTACTACTCGTTGAGGTTGCAGTGCTTTCTAGTGGATTTTTGTGGTTGGATTCCGTGTCTGGATTTTGGTCGTCACTCTCATCATCTGATCCAAAGCAGTCAAAGGGGTCGTCAGACATTGTGGAGCATGTAGAGTTCTAGATAGCGAGATGGTGTGAAATGTGAAAGAAACAGTTAAAACACATAGAACATGAGAATTGGCGCAGAAAACAGGATATGAGCTGAGTATCACTAAATTCTATTGCCGGAACAATTTCAAATTGTGAAAACTAACTTGATCAACTCAAGCTAGTTCTATCCACATCAAAGATAATAGCTCTCAAGACAATAGGATAGCCTCGAATACAACACAAGTACAGCCAACACAACATTACATTACAGAGGGATAAAAGGGTTAAAAAGTCACAGTTAAATTTCATTTGTTTTGTCTTCTATTCATATTTGTTTATTCGCTGGCCTTTTCGGTAGCAAGCTTGATGGCACGAGCAGTCTTCTCACCAGGCGCCTTGATAACTCTGGCAACCTTGGTAGGAACAGCCTTGATAGATCCAGCAATCATGGTAATAAGCTCGATCTTTGAAGGCAGCTTGGAGATGGCAACAACTCCCGCTTCATCGTAAGCCACTCCCTCAACTACTCCTGCCTTGATAGCGTGCGACTCCTTCTTTCCGAACTCCTTGGTAAAACTATTGAAAGACTTTACGGTTCCTCCGATATCCTCCTCGATGAAGAACCACATATTAGATCCCTTGAGCATATCAGCGGTAGCCTCTTCGTAGTCAGTTCCTGCACAAGCACGAGACATGAGCGTGTTCTTGATCATGGACATGGTGGTTCCCTCGGGAAGACTGCGACGGAGGCTCTGAACCTCAAGAACAGACAAAGCACTTCCATCGATGGAAAAGATCAATTCGGAAGTATCGAGGAGTCCCTTGATGTTTGTAATCTTGGCCGTTTTTCCTGGCATGGAGGTGGCGTATCCTGATGAACCTCCCATATTGAGGGAACTTCTTGCCCTTGTGAATGTTGGGGTTGAGCCAGTGAAGGCAGCAGCAGAACCAGCTACAGCAGCGAGAATGAATACAGACTTCATGATGGTAATGTGTATATGACTGTGTGATGTGTATCTAGTGTACGTTAAGTGTTCTCGCTGTAGGTGAGCAGCGTTGGTAACGAACGCAATCGAGCGAGACAACGGTAGAGCAGCAGATGGGATCGGGAGGTGATGGCTGGGGCAGCTTGAAACTGACGAACACAGAAGTTTCTGATGGGTCGAAGAGGGAACTGACGTTTGTGTACAAAAATGGAATCTTGATGGAATCCTATTTTCAATTTCGAATTTCGTATTATTTACCTGACCGATACGGATAATAATGGACATGAACTTTATTTTGAAAACAACGCCCACAACAACGCCTTTTTTCACAAAGAAACAACGACAACGACAGCATAAAAACTAAACCAACCAACGTAACAAATCAATCAATATTATGGACGAGGACGAGTACACAAGAGTCTCAAACGACGGTAACAACAACATCAACAGCAACGAAGAAGACGAAGCAAGCCAAGAAGACGAAGACGAAGAAGCAAGCCAGGAAGAAGATGGCAACACAGCCGCACAAGAAAACAATGCATCCACCATCATACAAGCAACACCCACACTCGCATCCCTCACCGATCCCGAACGAATCCATCAAGTTCGAGAAATGACCGAGGCCGTCTGGTCACTCTCAACGGCTAAACCCGGTAATGGCGTGGTGCAGATTATGGATTCTTCCCCTGATACGTATTGGCAGTCGGACGGGCCTCAGCCGCATTTGATCAATATACACTTTGCCAAGCGCAAGGCTATCTGCGAAGTGGCGTTTTATTTAGATTATTCCTTGGATGAGAGTTATACACCGAAACGAATTGGGATCAAGGCCGGGGTTACCTTTCATGATCTTGAAGAAATTAAAGTGATTGAAATGAATGAACCCGTAGGATGGATTACTGTCCCGCTCTATGCAGCCGTGGATCCTTTGGATGATGATTTGGAATTGGACAAGGAGGAGGAGTTGGAGGATGAAGAGAAGGAACGGGAGAGACGGAGGAAGCCTTTGAGGACTCATTTTATTCAGATTTGTATTTTGAGCATGTCGCAGAATGGTCGAGATACTCATGTTCGCCAGGTCAAGATTTTTGGTCCGAGGGCTGAAGGTGATAATACGGTTGTCCGGGCGCCGTCGGCGTTTCCTTTGGGTTTGCCGAGGTTTCAGACTACTGAATTGTCGCAATTTTCTACCATAAGATAAGATCTTGTTGTAGTTGAATTGTAGGTACACCGGTAGGAATGGTTTACAGTATTAGTTGCGTTATCATTAATTCGGATAGTTATTAGTACGTGTATCATACTGTACGGTATTAACACTCGACATCACTATCAATAATGACATCATCCTTGTCAGCACCAACTTTATCTCCATACATGAGCTCCCTATATCTATCCTTGGTGATCTTACCCTGCTTCAACCTCTTATGAAGACGCTCCTCCTTTGCAAGTTCATCCCACTCGTCATACATTTGAGCCTGTTTTCCACGCTTCTTGTTAGGATTGCGTCCTTTCTGAATGGCGTCCTTTCGACGATCCTTTTCTTTCTGGAGTTTCTTGGCCATGCGCTGTTCGGCTTTGATTTGTTTCGCGTTCTTGCCGCCCGCGGCGAGTTCGGCTGCCAGGCGTTTTTGACGGGCAGCTTCGCGGACCTTGTCCTTGTATTTGATGCCGTAAATGTCTATTTCGGGTCCTGCTGCTTTGAAATTGATTTTTTCATGCTTGTCTCTTAGCTCGGGCATTTTGGGGAGACGAAGGAGAGAAAAGGATGTTGCGAGTACTCCGAGGTCCAGGGAGTTAAACCTTTGTATCAATAGGATCAGCATGAAAGAGGAGCAGTGTTAGTGATGTTTCGAAAATTAAAGTTGAGGTAGCAGATTGTGACAGACGATATAAAAATGTTTGAGCTCTTGGGTTACTAAACAGTGGTGACAAAGTCAACTGCCAGTGAATGAGGCTCGGAGGAAACTACTGATTCACCTCTTAAGGTATGTTTTTGCATTCGACGAAATAATCCAGCTGTAATGATCATCCAATAACGTACACGAGTGATCCATTTTAGACCTTCCAAGTGCAGAGGTCATTAAATAATATTCTAGCTGGCAGCATATCCGCCCATTGCGTATTCTTTCAACAAATGAACGAGACGTACGATTCAAGACAAACAGTAGATGAGGTATCTTACCTGAAAATAAAGGAACAGTGATGTTCCTTGTAGGAGCGAATGTACGATGTGTATGCCTTGGTTCCCTTTTCGAGAAGATCCCGGTCTTGCAGTATACACTGACGAATCTTAGGCAAGACGTCTGGTATCGTGATTAACTCATTGTCACTGCCATCGTTCTCTTCTTCTTCAGAACTTTTCAAAATCTTAGATCGTGACGGGGAACATCTTTCATCGTCGCCAATTTCTGTAATGGGAACCTTTCGTATTCTCAAGAAGTCGATGAAACTCTCCTCTTTTGGTGTCAGGAAAATCAACGAAGATCCAAACCTACCAGCTCTTGCCGACCGTCCTACACGATGAATGTATTGGGATGGGTCTACAGGTGCGTCAAATTGGACAGTCCATTGAATGTCAGGGACATCTAGACCGCGCGCAGCAACATCTGTGCACAGGAGGATGCTTCCTTTGAATTTCCTGGTGGATTCATTGTCAGCGCCATCCTCGTAACCCCCATTGCGGAATCTTTCCATTGCCTTTTCTCGTCTTTTTGGTGCTAGTTTCCCGTGCAAGGTTTCAACATAGAATTTGTCAGAGTGTAACAATTGCTTCAATGCAAGGCCATAGTATTCAACACAAGCGCATGTAGCAAAGAACACAAGGATCTTGTCATCCTTGTGTTGCTTCAGGAATGTAACGAGGCGGCTAAGTTTTTCATCAAGAGGAGACACTATATAATGGTTGGTCAGCGACGATGGAGTGGCTTGCTCTTGAGGAGCTATTTGCGCCGCTCCGTCCTCTGCGTCGGCTTGAGGGTCTGTAGCTGCGATAGCTACATTGATCATGACAGGATTCCTTAATCCAGCTCTGGCCATGAGCTTTTTAACAGATTTCGCGCTTGCTCCGGCTGCTGATGTCCCTGACCGTGTGGCACTAAACAATCCGGTTCTTCTCATTTTTGGAAGTTTTGATAGGATGCTTGTCAAAACTACCTCGAAGCCCATATCGAGTAAAACATCTGCCTCATCAAGCACAAGACATTCTAGCTCATTCATTTGCAAATCACTATATCTAGTCAGGATATCATCGATTCTGCCGGGTGTTCCAATGACAATGTCACTACCAGTCTTTTTGAAGGTTTCAAGGTCTCCGGCGACAGGTCTGTGACCACCTCCACCTCCCATCAACAGCAAAGGTTCAGGCAAGGAAGCAAATCTGCATAATTCCTTCGCAACAAGAAAGGTTTGTCTGGCCAGTTCTCGCGTTGGGGAAATAACTAGTCCGCCTACCTGACTTTTGGTGAGAAGGACAGTTCTGCGCAAGATCATTTCAACCATTGGGATAATGAATGCTAAAGTTTTCCCACTTCCCGTGACAGCTTGAACGCAAACATCCTTATTCTTCAGAAATAAGGGCATAGCAGCTGCCTGTACTGGTGTCATTGATTTAAACTTGTAATGCGATATGGCAGCAAGAACTCCATCAGATAACGGAGGATTGATGGACTCGAAACTGTTGGGAGCTGGCGCGAAGATTGGAGTTTCTAGAGGTTCTTTTGTTCCTTCCATCGGTTCATCATTCTCAGGAGCCGGCGCAGAGACTGGTGTTTCTAGAGGTTCTTTTGTTCCTTCCACCGGTTGATCATTCTCTCCAGTAGCTCCAGTCTCTTGTTTCGTTGCTTCATCTTTAACGACCGTTTTAGGCTTAGCCCTTGACCTTTTTCTTTTATGAGATTTAGTGGTCACCATTGTTGTTGTTTTGTTTTTGTGAGAAGAAAGAGAGATGATACGCACGTCCGTCAAAAATGAGAGAAACAAATTTGATTGGATGTGGAGATGCCTGATGTTGACCAAAACATATTATCTCCGACAGGTTGGGGTATTCATCGCGCCTACAATCACCGCATCGCATCACTCATCAATCATCACATCATCTTTCTTTCGTTTCCACAAAAGAAAGTCACCATCAAGTCACCATGACGAAATTATTACCATCGATGGCGAGGCTATTCCTCCTCTATTCATCGACATCGATAATATGCTTGGTTCATTCTTTCCATGCCACATCTTATAATACATTTCTGCAAACTTTGGCAGAAACCAATGTTTGGAAGCTTCATGCAAAGAGTGACAATAATGACACCACCAATAGCAATAGGACTGTCACCATCCTTTCACGAGGTCCAAATCACATTGTTGCTCTGAAACCTCCATCGGTTGTCTGCCATCATAGTGGATGGACTGGTTCACGTTCCAAGGCGAAGAGGGGCGAAGAGCCTGAAATCCCCATGCTTCAAAGAGTCAGAGATGGAATTCATGATATTGATTCGAGAGATGGAGATGAGGAGAAACCTAAGAGAAAGGTTAATCTTGTACATCGACTGGATAGGGGTGCATCGGGTGCGTTACTTCTAGCATTTGCTGATGATAATGATGTCGATAAGGGTGATAAATCGTCGAAAAAAGGAGCGACAGCTTCTCTCAGTGATGCATTGGCATCCCCTGAATCAATTAAAACGTATGTTGCTCTAGTGAGAGGGGAAGGTATCCTTCGAGAAGAGGATTTCAAGGAAAAGGGGTGGTTTGAATTTTCTAAGCCAATTAAAGATGAGAATGGAGAAGTGAAGAATGCTACTACATTGTTCAATTTTGTTGCTGGGCAACCAGAGACTTGTGAGGATGGTGTAGATCGTCCAAGAATCAGTTTGGTTCTAGCACGTCCTAAGCAAGGAAGATGGCATCAAATTCGAAAACATTTGCAAAGTGGATTATCTCATCCCATTCTTGGTGATACAACTCATGTACGTGTATGTAACATCTTTTTGGCATCTTTTGGCTTATTCATTATTGTACCTCTGACATTTCTTGCTGGTTCAATACACACGGTACGTAGGGTGCATCATCGGTAAATCGAGAATGGAAAGAGAAACGCAATCTACCGGGCGAGAGAATATGTTTGCACATGGCTCGCATGCAAGTTCCTCCTTCGGACGCAGTACCCGAAGGTATAGATATAGCTTGTCCAATATTAGATGATATGCTTGATATGCTGAAAGTGTACGCTCCAGATGTTTTGGAAAAATCCCTCCCAGTTTTGGAAGAAGAAGGAATCATTTTGGAGGCAAAAGAAGACTACGAAGTCGGCGAATATACCATCCCAGAAGAATTGTTACAAAAGAAAGCATTGGATGATGGTCATGTTGATATACTGGAGCAGGGTGATAATTATGTGGTTGCTAGTAAACCGCCTTCAGTTGTTGTGCATCACTCTAGTTGGACTGGGAAACGCTCAGATCCAAAGAAGAGATGGGCAGAAGCTACTCCTATGCTCCAGAGAGTACGCGATGCAACAGGACGTAGAGTGAATTTGGTACATCGTCTTGATAGAGGTACGTAGCGCGAAATGTGTGGCTTGCTCTTTTATTCGAATCCAAGTCTCATGAAGCGTTTTTTCAAGGAGCTTCTGGTTGTCTGGTATTTTCATTTGCCCAAAACAGTGAAAATGAAGATGGTGATAAGTTGCCGTGCAGTGTTACAAAAGCAATGATCGATTCAATGCAAGATCCGCAAGCTACAAAGACTTACCTTGCTCTGTGTGACGGGGATGGGAGTTGGAACGGAATTGACTATCTGCAGAAGGGATGGTTCAGTTTTGATAAGCCGGTCAAAGATGAGTTTGGTAAGTTTCCCAGAAACTACGAGATCATTTTACAATGTGGCATGAAAGCATTTAACTTTCTTTTCTCTACTATAGGAAACATGATGGAAGACTGCCGTACAGATATTCGTTTCATTGCGAGCAAGATGCTTCCACCAACCGAAGACGACCCTGAAAATTTGGAAGGTCGAAAGGTGTCTATCGTATTAGCGAGACCGCATACTGGCAGGTGGCATCAGGTTCGACAGCATCTCTCCTCTGGTACAATCGGGCACGCTATTCTCGGTGATTCATCGCATGGAAGATCTCGAACAAATCGCATTTGGAAGAAAAAGAGGCACTTGATCAAGGAGAGAACCTGCCTGCATCTCGCCCGAGTGCAGCTCCTAGCTACAGAATACACGCCAGATGGCATAGATGTTAGTTGTCCATTGGCTCCTGATCTAATGAAGATGTTGAATGAAATGCCAGAACTATTGGACGAGGCACGACCTATTCTTTCTGAGGAAGGGATAAAGATATAATTCTAAATAAATGGTCAACTTTAAAGCTCAAGCTCCAAAAGTAATTGCAGGATTTCACATTTTATGCCGTCCTTCATTTGTAATAAATCCGCATTTTGGACTTTCCGAAGAGATCTTCCCCTTCGAAAAAAGATGTTTCAATGACAACATTACCCGTCAGTGTTTCAGCACTCATGACATTTGGAGCCGACTTGATGGTTTGTTGCCATGTGTTTGTAGACCCTTCAATCAGAAAGCCAAGATTAAATTTCCATTCTTCTATCAAGAGGTCGTTGAGAAGAATGTGCTGGACTAATCTCAGATTGGATAATTGCTGTCCCGATGTGAAAGAAGTTTCTCTTGAGATGACAGATTTTGTCAAAATCACTTTAGGCAAAATGGCAGCCATTTCGTCCTCCCAGAAGTTCTTCTCGGAGTAATCTTCTTGCCACAAAAGTTCTCCAGTCTCGCCGTCTTTCATATTCATGGAATTGATTCGAAATGTTTCTCTGAAATGTTCCTTGTCTTTCGATGAACTTGTCGTATAACTGATTCCATCTCCATACGCATCAAATGGATCAGGTGAGCAGCGTTGACTGCTCTTTGTTTTATCAGTGGGGTCCATTGTAAAGCCCGTATGCTATATTGATGCTATCCAGTGATCGATCGGTATGAAAACAAGCAAAAGTGTGGGGAGAAAATGCTGAGTGAGATTTGAAATTTCAAAAGCACGAGAAAGTAAAAAGTAAAAACATTTTGCGTGCACACGTGTACTTTTATAATGAACAAGTGATGCAAAAAACATTATTTTGTCTACAGCGCAGAGGGTATTGCAGTACACGAGCAGTTGAAAATGCAAGGATTCATACATTTTGAATGGCCCAGAGAAAAACTGGACTGAGTCATTTTCGGCTTGCTTTATTTTAAGACGTCAAATCCGGATCATCCACTCTTGCTAGAAAGAGCGGTGACATCGACGGTCTGTGCAAAATGAGCATAATGAAAGGTCTATCAAATGTCAATGTAACAGGAGGACGTGGCATTGCCCCACCACGCATAACCACAACAGTGGCAGCTGCAGCTTCAGTTCCTTCTTCGGTAACTTCAATTGCAGCTTTGTGCAGCACTTCATTCAAGCGTACACTTGGATCCTCTGACATTTCTAACAACATCTCATCCTCAAAACAAGCACTGATCCCAATAGACTTAAGCTCAGCTTTAATGGACTTTGTACCGTATGAAAATCTGAAGCGAGGTATACTTAGTGCAACTTTTCTCCACGAGGACATTTGATCCAAGACTGTATCGAATGACTGATCTGCAAGGCTTTGAATCACATCATTAATGCCACCCTCACCTTCTCGAGAAGGTAATATAAAGAA